>CESE01026926.1_pt1 | contig 133272 bp, 99 predicted proteins | sample 350271 | NCBI WGS metagenome assembly CESE01 (sample SAMEA2621536, study PRJEB7988) | marine metagenome | isolation source: saline water (ENVO:00002010), including | reverse complement strand
TAAAGTCATAGTGAAAAGAGGAGAAGAAGAGGTAGAAATCGATGTGACTTGGGATTGATTCTAATGTTTAATTATTAATGGTGAATGATAAATTATTAATTCAGGTTCTAATACCGGTTTTAGTCAAAAGCTCAAAAGGCTTGTCCGTGCGACTGATTCACCTGTCAACTTATAATCTTTTCAACTTTTCTTAGTCGAAATCGCCTGTTTTTAACTGCGATTTAAATAGTTTTTAAAAGAAGCGGTGGAGCGCCCCTTTAGGGGGAACGGGGGAAGCGAAGGTGTTCATCAACTCCCATTAACCAGGTTTATCGCTTTAACCAATATTCAATTAAAACTAATATTAGCATCCTGCCCTTTCGACTAAAGAGCGCAGCTCTGACTCTCGACTAATCCAGTATTAGAATCCCGCATCAATAATTAACAATTAATAATTTCTCATTAAAATAGGTCACGTATTTTTGACAGACCAAAATAATCAAAATGAAAACCAAATTTATCCTTGCCTGTGCGGGATTGCTCTTAATCTGGAGCAGCTCTTACGGACAGATTTCTAATGTAGAATATACAGAGTTTGATTTAGATAACGGCTTACACGTTATTCTTCATGAAGACCATTCTACTCCAGTAGTAGCGGTTACCGTGATGTATCATGTAGGTTCTAAAAACGAAAATCCTGACAGAACAGGAATGGCTCACTTCTTTGAGCACCTTTTATTCGAAGGTTCTGAAAATATCAAAAGAGGAGAGTTCGATAGATACATAGAAAATGCTGGAGGAACACTTAACGCTAATACTTCCAACGATAGAACATTCTATTACGAGATTCTTCCGTCTAACCAATTGGAGTTAGGATTGTGGTTAGAAAGCGAAAGAATGCTTCACGCCAAAATAGAGCAGGAAGGAATAGACACGCAAAACGAAGTAGTAAAGGAAGAAAAGAGATTACGTATGGATAATTCACCTTACGGAAAACTACTTTCTGAAACTATGGGGCATGCATACAATGTACACCCATACAAGTGGCCAGTAATAGGAAGTATGGAACATTTAGATGCTACTACTCACACTGACTTTATGGACTTTTACAAGTTGTTCTACGTTCCTGAAAACGCGGTTCTTTCTATAGCAGGAGATTTAGATGTGAGTGAAGCTACGAAACTGATTAAAAAGTATTTCAAAGGAATTCCTAGAGGAGGAAAAGCTATTCCTAGGCCTACAGAAATGGAGCCTGTTAAGACGGAAGAAGTAAGAGACACTATTTGGGGGAAAGACCAACTACCTGCTATAGTAATGGCTTACCATATTCCTGCACAGGGCACAGATGATTACTATGCTGTAGATATGCTGAACCAAGTATTAAGTGGAGGAGAAAGTTCGAGACTTACTAAGTCTGTAGTAGATGAGAAACAACTAGCTGTTTTTGCTGGAGCATTTTCTTTCGGAACTGAAGATCCTGGAGTGACGTTAGGATTCTCTATTGCCAATATGGGAGTAGAGCCCGTGGAAGTAGAAGAAGCTATGTTACAAGAAATAGATCTTCTAAAAACGGAACTTATTTCAGAAAGAGAATTCCAAAAACTGAGAAACCAAATAGAATCACAGTTTGTTCAGGGAAATAGCTCTATGGCTGGAATAGCAGAATCATTGGCTAACTACCACATGTATTTTGATGATGCTAACCTGATAAACACAGAAATAGATAAATACTTAGCCGTAACCAAAGAAGATATTATGGCTGCAGCTAAAAAATATTACACCAAAGAAAATAGAGTAGTGCTTTACTTCATGTACGATGAGAACTTCGGAGAAGAGAACTAGAATTAATCGATAAAGAAAAAGGAAATGAAAAAATTAATATTTATAGCTCTTTTAGCCATCGGTTTTCTAGCAGCTTGTTCGCCTAAATTGGACAGAAGCATGGCACCTTCGGCAGCACCAGCTCCAGTTATTCAAATACCAGATTACCAGAGTTTCACTTTAGAAAATGGTCTTCAGGTAATCGTAGTAGAAAATCATAAACTACCTAGCGTATCTTATCAGTTAAGCACTGACTGGGATGTAGTGGTGGAAGGAGATAAAGCAGGTGCCGCAGATATGGCAGGAGAGCTTCTTAGAAAAGGAACTACTACTAAAAGCAAGGCTGAAATAGATGAATCTATGGATTTTATAGGAGCATCTTTAAGCACGAGTAGTTCAGGAATGTACGGAAGTAGTTTAACCAAACACAGCAAGGAGCTGTTGGCTACTATGTCTGACATTTTAATGAATCCTACTTTTCCAGAAGAAGAGATAGAAAAATCTAAGACTCAGACTATGAGTGGGTTGGTTTCTGCTAAAACAGAGCCGAACAGCATGATGTCTAACGTGAAAAATATAGTGAACTACGGTAAAGATCATCCTTATGGGGAGATAGTGACTGAAAAAACAGTAGAGAACATAGGAAGAGAAGATCTAGTGCAGTTCTTTAACTCTTACTGGAAACCTAACCACAGCTATTTAGTAGTAGTAGGAGATATTACTGCAGATCAGGCTAAGGCAGATGCCAATGAGTATTTCGGTGCGTGGATAAAAGGAGATGTACCATCTCCTTCATTCAATCCTCATACAAATCCAGCAGAAAATCAAGTGACTTTTGTTCCACTAAAAGGAGCAGTACAGTCTACTATTAATGTAACCTACCCAGTAAATCTTCAGCCAGGTTCTTCAGATGCATTAGCGGCTAGAGTGATGAATACTATTTTAGGTGGTGGAGTTTTCTCAGGAAGACTGATGCAAAACTTAAGAGAAGACAAAGGATACACGTATGGATCTAGAAGTAGCTTAAGTTCTAACAGAATAGTAGGATCATTCACAGCATCTGCTAGTGTTAGAAATGAAGTGACGGATAGTTCTGTAACAGAGATTTTATATGAATTAGATAGAATGATATCTGAACCCGTAAATGACTCTATACTCACATTCGTTAAAAATTCTATGGCAGGAGGTTTTGCTAGATCATTAGAAAGCCCTAGAACCATAGCACGTTTTGCACTGAATACCTTTAAGTATAACCTTCCTAAGGGTTATTACAATACATATTTGCGACGCCTAGAAGCACTTACTGTAGCAGATGTTACGGCTGCAGCACGGAAATACATCAAGCCTGCCAATGCCAATATAGTAGTGGTAGGAAATAAAGATGAAGCAGAAAAGCTAGTTAAATTCAGTGCCACTGGTAAAATGCTCATGTTGGACCAGTATGGTAACGAATGGAAAGACATGGCGCCAGCTCCAGATGGAATAACTGCAACTTCAGTAATAGAAGATTATGCTGATGCCATAGGAGGAAGTGAAGCTATAGCCAACTTAAAAACCCTGAGATTAGTGGGGTCTATGAACATGATGGGAATGGATGTACCTGTAGATACTAAGTTAGAAGTAGGAAAAAAATTCAGCATGGTAATGGGAGCACCTCCACAGATATTTTATGCTGTAACATACAATGAAGGAAAAGCATCAGCTTCTCAGATGGGAGCACCTATGCCAATGGATGAAGCTACTATTAATTCTTTCAGTTCTCAGGCGTATCCTTTTCCAGAGTTAGAATATGCTAACATGGGGTATACTATGGTGCTAGATGGAGTAGCTGATTTAGATGGAGAGCCTGTTTATGTAATGACAGTGACTGATAAAGACGGACAGCCTAAAACAGAATATTACGCTGTAGCATCAGGACTAAAGTTAAAAGAAGAATCTACTGAGGAAGTACCAGGAATGGGAGAGATGAATTCTATGACTGTGTATAAAGAATATACTGAGCATGACGGAATCAAATTTGCTACCAAAATGAGCCAAATAGAAGGCCCACAACAGTTCGAGATTTCAGTAACTGAGGTGAATGTAAACCCTAAATTCAAGAGTTCAGAATTTAAGATAAACTAACCTGTATATACTAAATAATTATTTAAATGGCTACTTCTTTCATAAGAAGCAGCCATTTTTAGTTTGGAGTTTTTGCGTTGCAATGGTTTCTGTATTAATCTTATACTTTAATTTAGAGGAAAATACTGAATTCATTTCGTATTCTGCTGTTCCAGATCAAGAAGCTATACTAGTAGACGCAGGAGTTATCTGTTTTGATGAAAATGATGAATCGTTTGGGAAACGCAATGGGTTACTGAGGATCATGAATTACCATTGGCTTTGGCCTATTATCAAGATGAGCTTTATGTTGCTATTACGACAAATGAAGCTAGTTTACTTGTGGATAATGAAATATCAATTCATCAACTGAATCCTAGTACTGGAGAAATTTTAAATAGTTGAGAAGAACAGTGGGATATTAATGTTACTGAATTATATGAAATGATTTCGGTCTCTGATGGTTTGGTTTGTGCGGGCTCAGTAATAGAAGAAAATGAATTTACAGATGCTCTAATACTCAAGCTAGATGAAAATGCAGATGAGATTTGGAAAACTATAGTCATAAACCCAGATCCTGAAAACAGAGCTTACTTCACAGAAGTAGTTCAAACCACAGATGGCAATTATGTAGCAGCAGGAGAGTGGGAATATAGCCTACCAGAGTTCGATGAGGTAAACGGTAGCTCTAATGATGATGGCTGGCTAGTGAAATTTGATGCCCAAACTGGAGATATCATCTGGGATAGAAAATACCACTACATAGAAGACACCAATGATGAGCATGAAATCTACGACCTCACTGCCTGTCCAGATGGTGGAGTAGCCTTCACAGGAGAAGCTTTAGACCTCACCATAGGTGATGACTCAGATTATGAATATCCAGCACAGCAGGGCTGGATAGTAAAAGTAGATGAACACGGTTGTGTAGTTCCTAATTGTCAAAACAGTGTAGATGAACTGGAAAAAGAAAGAACGCACTTTATAGCAGGGCCTAACCCAGTGCCAGCAGGTCAAGAGTTACACATCTATCTTCATGAACACTCCTCAGGAGGTCAATTCATACTCACAGACACTCAAGGTAAAGAAGTAAAACAATTCACAGCAGTCAGCAGCAGTACTACTTACTCTATATCTACATTGGGGCTGTCATCTGGAACTTACGTGCTCACCTTAATGAAGGAAAATGAACTATTGCAAAGCCAGAAAATTATCATAGAATAAAAACGAGTTCCGCGCCCTGAGCCGAGCTTCAGCTCGAAGTGCCGAACGGGCAATAATCGGAGATTGAATAATTATTTTTTTATTGATAATTAACGATTGCTGATTTTAGAAGTGAAGATTAATTCTGAAGTTGTCGGAATATTAAAAACCCCGAACCCCAAACTATCAACCCCAAACCAAATTACTCCACCAAAGAAATCCGCACCTTCCTTTTCTTCAATCTAGAATTATTCAATGCCTCAATCAGCGTGAAAGCTTTGTGAGCTGGCACAGCTACAAAGGAGCTTTCTTGTTTGAGTTCTATAATTCCCAGTTCGTCTTTCTTAAGTCCACCTTGCTTGAAGAACAGTCCTGCTATATCTCCCTTAGAGATTTTGTCTTTTCTACCACCAGAAATATGAAGTGTTTCCCACTTACTTTTTACTATTTCAGTGGCAGAGTCTATTTTTAGTTCCTCATAATCAGTAATGAACTCTGGTAACTCTTCGTTCTCCCATTTGATAACGATGGCTCTACCGTTTCTGTTCATTCTAGCCGTACGCCCGTTTCTGTGAGTGAACTCATCTGCTTTTTCAGGAATCTCAAAGTGGATAATATAATCCAGTTCAGGCACATCTATTCCTCTCGCTGCTAAGTCAGAAGCTACCAATATTCTCTCCGTTCCATTACGGAATTTCATCAGTGCTCTCTCTCTGTCTATCTGTTCTAAACCACCATAAAAGCTGGTGTGTCCAATGTTTTTTCGTTGAAGGTCATCACTAACTTCCAGGATAGTATCCTTTAAGCTGCAGAAAACGATACCGTTTTTATCTCCCAGATACCCCAAAAGACGCTCCAGCATAATGAGCTTATTCTTCGAGTGAGAAACTACCACTTCCACTTTTAACCGCGCCACACCTTCAGATAGGTAATCCAGTTTCATAGGATTTTTTATTCTAGTAAAAGCAGGAATTTCAACTTTTTGCGTAGCAGAAGTAAGCACTTTCCTTTTGAGCATAGGCAGTGCATTCATTATCTCACGCATCTCATTCTCGAATCCCGTCTCTAAAGACTTATCGAACTCATCAAGGATGAGTGTGTGTACATTTTTAGTGTAAATATTTTCTCTTCTAATATGGTCAGCTACTCTTCCAGGAGTTCCTATAAGTAGCGCAGGAGAATGCTTTAGTTCTGCTTTGTCCTTAGATCCAGAACGTCCACCATACACAGCATTTATCTTGTATCCGCTGCCTATTTCTCTAGCCACTTGCTCTATCTGCATGGCTAGTTCTCTAGAAGGAACCAGTATCATGGCTTGTAGTTCATCATCAGTTCTGTCTAAATCCTCTAGGAGAGGAAGTAAAAAAGCCAGAGTTTTCCCTGTTCCCGTAGGAGAGAGAATGATAGTTTCAGGATTTTCTAGAATGACCTCGTAGGCCTCTTTTTGCATGGCATTCAGTTCTCTTATTCCGAGTTTTTTAAGAATGGCATCTAGATTTTTTATTGGAGCAGACATGGGCGCAAAGGTATTTCATTTAAGCCCTAAAGATGAATATAGATTGGAACCAATTTCATACTGGTTAATTGATGAAACCGTTTATTTAGATTTCAATTTAATCCCAAAGAAAATGGTTCTAGGTTGAGAAGGACCGTACACGAAATTACTGTCTCTGTTTTTACCGATATCAAACTGATCTTGGTAGGAATTCAAAATATTTTTCACCCCAGTGTAGAGCTCAATTTTAGAATTCATTTTTTTCAATCCGATAGAATACGCGAACTTGAAGCTCACTTCAGAAAAAGAATCTGAACTAATTATTTCATCCACAGTTTGGTTCGGAGCACCTGCAAAATGGGGCACAAGCATACTTCCAGTATAGATGTAATTAACGTTGGCGTTTATTCTTTCAGAAGGTGTAATACTCAGCGTAGCAAAACCATATTCATTAGGTGTTCTCACAAATTCAGTGATTCCATCTAGGCCATCTATATAAGATACTTTTTCATCAAACTCGGAAGTTTGAACGGTGATTCCAGCCTCTAGTTGCACTTTTCGGTTATAGTTGGCTCTTAGTTCTAAAGTACTTCCAGTAACGGTAGCTCCCTGCCCATTTTGCTTTATGAATGTTTCTCCGAACTCATCTTCTCCAGTAGGATCCAGATAGAACGCTCTGTTTAATCGGGTATAAAATCCTTCAAGTGTGAACCCTACGATAAACTTATCTGTAGGCCTATCATAATTTACAGACCCGCTCAAGCTCTGAGATTTCTCAGGAATTAAATCAGGAGAGAGACTTACTCTAGAAACTCCACCACCAGCAAAAGCGATGTGCAAGTCAGCATCGAATGCTTGAGGCGCTCTAAAACCTGCTCCATAATTCACCCTGAACTGGGTATTCTTTTTCAGTTTGTATAAGAGAGAAGCACGTGGGCTAAATATTGGCTGGTTTACTAGATTGTGTATGTCCATTCTTACGCCAGACAGCAGAGTGAGATCCTTCACTATGTTCCAGTCGCTTTGTAGAAAAGTACCGTAATTTCTAGTCGTTTGGTCTATCAAGTAATTGTATGCTGGAATAGCATCATTGACTTCATCATAGATAAATTCAGTACCTAGAGTGAATACATTCTCTCCAGTTAGAAACTTGTTTATTTTATGATTCAACTGCACACCGGTATTAACCGTAGTTACATCAGAAGTTCCATAAGGAGGGTTTTCTAAATGTTCTATTAGCGCTTCATTTTCGTCAGGAATAATTCCTGTGTAGTGATCTCTGATTGTCGATTGCCATGCAGCGTAAGTAATAAGGCTAGACTTGTTCTTATTAAAATTAATCTGATAATCTGCGCTTCCCATCCACACGTTGTGAGTTCTTTCTTCAGACTGAGCTGCTAAGTAAGCAGGTTTTTCGGTCACCATTTCGCCACCGAATCTATACTCGTTTAGGTTGCTCAGACTTACTTCAAGCTTCTGATTGTCGTTCGGCAAAAAGAACATGTTCACCCCTACAGAAGTGTTTTCTATTAGCGGTATTTCAGAAAAGTCATCACCATTATGGTCATAGAATCCCCTATTTCTATTATTTATAAAAAGGGAGATACCAGAATTAGAAGACTTAGAAACTAATGTAGCGTTGGCTAGAATTTGGTTATCGCTAGTCTGCTTGTTGATGTTCTGGTAGTTGTAATTCAACTCGTAGCTGTTCTTTCTTGGAGTTTTGGTAATTACATTTACAGTTCCGCCTATAGCGCTAGAGCCGTATAATGAAGAACCTCCACCGCGCACTACTTCTATGCGCTCTATCATATTTACAGGAAGCTGTTCCATACCATAAAGCCCAGTAAGCGGACTGAAAATAGGTCTTCCGTTAATCAGTATTTGTGAATATCCTCCCGCGAGTCCATTCATTCTTAACTGAGTGTAGTTGCAGGTTTGACAGTCGTTTTCTACCCTAAGTCCCGGTTGAAACCTCAGTCCCTCAGATAGGTTACACGCCTGCACATTATCGAGCGTTTTACTGCTCAGTACATTGACTATCACCGGTGAGTCTGTTTGTCTTTTATAGGTCTTAGTTCCAGAGATAACTATTTCATCTAAATCCATAGTTTGTTCAGTAAGGGAGAACTCTAGATTTAAATTTGGAGAGTCGCTGCTCAAGGTGATTTCCTGAGAAACCAGTTCATAGCCTATGTAGCTTGCTATGATTGTATATGTCCCATAGGGTATGTCATGCAGATGCACTTTGCCACTAGAGTTAGTTACAGCATTAGCGCCCAGTTGATCTATGCTCAGCGTAGCAAAGGAAACAGGTTGAGATTCCTTTTTTACTACAGCATGGATGTCTCCCGTTTGACAGAAAGCTATAGACGAAATTAAGATGAAAGTAAAAAGAAGTATATTTTTTAGGGAAATCATTTGTTATTATTTAGGACTGCAAATATATAATTTTTAGGCTTGTCTAAAAATGGAATGGTATTAAATTATCTATTTTAATTTCGAGCGTTTATTTCGTCTATGAATATTTCACCATTTCATTCTTAACTAATTCTTCATTCACAATATTAAGTAGCGCCTCATTGTTCTACATTACACGTAATAAATCACACCTCCATGAGTGAACCAGAAAACATAGTAGAAATTAAACATGCCACGATAGCACAGGCGGATAACATCATCCTGTCTGGAGTAAACCTAGAGATTAAGGAAGGGGAGTTTATTTATCTGATAGGTAGAACTGGCTCGGGTAAGTCCAGTTTAATGAAAACGCTTTACGGAGAAATAAAGCTAAAATCTGGAGAGGGTAGTGTTTGTGGCTATGATTTGGTCAGCATGAAGAGGAATCAAGTTCCTTTTTTAAGAAGAAAAATAGGGATTGTCTTTCAGGATTTCGAGTTGCTGATGGATAGGACAGTAGAGGATAATTTATTCTTTGTAATGAAAGCTACTGGCTGGAGGGACAAGAAGAAGATGGAGATAAGAAAGGATGAGGTCTTGGATGATGTCGGTTTAAAAACCAAAGGATTCAAGATGCCTCATGAGCTTTCTGGTGGAGAGCGGCAGAGAGTATCTATAGCCAGAGCACTCATTAATGAACCTGAGTTGATTTTGGCTGATGAACCTACAGGAAATTTAGACCCGAAGACTACAGAAGATATTTTAAGTTTATTGCACGGCATAAGTCAGCAGGGAATTCCAGTAGTAATGGCCACACATGATTATATCTACATGAAGAAATTCTCTTCACGTGTGCTTATATGCGAAAACGGAAAGTTGGTTTCTCAGTCTGAAGTAGACGATATTATTCAATTTACTGAATTAGGTTAGTCATGCTTAGTGTCCTCATTCCAGTATACGAATATGACGTTTCCTTGATGGTAAAGGAAGTTCATCGTCAGGCTTCATCGCTGGGCATTGATTTTGAAATCATCTGCTTAAATGATGCATCTTTTAGTCGAAATCCTGCCACAGAACTTTCTAATTTTAAGTGGATAGAGAATAAAACTAATTTAGGGAGAGCTAAGAGCAGGAATAAGCTAGTAAGCATTGCAATGCATAAAAACATTCTATTCTTAGATGCAGATATGCAGCTCACTAATCCTGATTTTATAAAGAATTACATTACTCATCTAGATTCTTCTCTGGTTATTTGTGGAGGCATAATTTATCAGAAGAAACCACCTATGACGGGCTTAAGGCTAAGATGGAATTACGGAAACACCTATGAATCTGGAACTGCTTTAGAGAGGATAAAAGAACCTTACGGGTCTTTTATGACAGGTAATTTCTTGGCCACTAAAGAGGTTTTGGAGAACTATCCGTTTGATGATACGCTCATTATTTATGGGCATGAGGATACGCTATTTGGCAAGGCTTTATTGGAAGGTGGTATTTCTATTTTGCACATAGAAAATCCGGCACTTCATGCAGGGCTGGAAGAAAATGAAGTATTCATAAAGAAAACTAAGGAAGGTCTGGAGAGTTTATTTCAGATGTATACGGAGAAGAAAATTACTCGTGAATATTCACGAATAATTAGAACTTTTGAGGTTCTGAAAAAGTCTGGAACACCTTATTTAATGGTATTGTCTATTTCTCTGGTAGAAAAGTTGTTTTACCCTAAGCTTTTGGCTCAAGGAAAGCATATATGGTTCTTCCAGCTATTAAAATTAAAATGGTTTGTAGAGCTAGTTAGGAAGTCTTAGCAGCTTTCCACTTGTCATGCTCTTCGGTAAGTTTCTTTTTGGTGTATAGAGCGAAATCTCCATTCATCATCCAAGCGTAATATCCTCTTTCTTTTTCGAAGATAGCAGTTAGTTTATCTCCTTTGAATTTCCCGAAATTAAGACATACATCACCATCGGCATCGTAGACTAGTCTTCCTGCAAAATCTGCAACTTTATGCCTCTGACTGGTGTTGTGTAAAACCTCCATATCATTTTGTACAGGCTTTATGAGTTCACCTTTGTCGTTCAATACTTCTACATCTTTGTAGCGCTCTATTTGCGCCTTAAGAATTTCATAAGTAGCTACAGTATCAGGAAGAGCTTCGTGGGCATCTGGTAGTTCTTTTCCGCAGTAGAATTTGTATCCAGCGCCAAGTGTTCTCTTTTCCATCATGTGAAAAATTACTTGAACATCTAAGACATTTCGACCTTCCATACTGAAGTCTACACCTACTCTCATAAACTCTTCTGCTAGCAGAGGAATATCGAATTTATTGGAATTAAATCCAGCTAAATCACAGTCATGAAGAAACTTGAATAACCCTTTCGCTATTTGTCTAAAAGTTGGTTGCTCAGCTACATGTTCATCGAATATGCCGTGAATAGCGCTTGTTTCAGCTGGAATAGGTATTTCAGGGTTCACTAAAAATCTCTGCGGGTCTTCACCTTTCTCAGGTCTAGTTATGATAGATCCATCGGGCATTACTTTCACGCAGGCTATTTCTACTATTCGGTCTTTAGACACGTTTATACCAGTGGTTTCTAGATCGAAAAATACGAGAGGTTTTTTGAGATTTAATTGCATGTTGATAAATGGAAATGGATTTATATACGAAAGCTTTTTTAAATTCGTTTAATATGAAGGTAGAGTAGTAGACTTCGGATCGGGTACTCGGAAAGGCCTGATTCGAATATAAAAAAAGGGCTGTATCGGCTTAGTTGATACGGCCCTCTTTATGTAAAAATATTATTTAGCCGATACTTTAATGTACTGATAGAGCTCATAAGTAACTCTATTTTTCTTTGCGTCATTTTTATAAGCTGGTCCTTGAACTCTAGCTATTGGCTTGATAAATGTAATTTTATTTACGTCTACACCTCTTGTCTTAGCCGCGTCTATAATTTGTGTTTTGGCCTTGGCTGCTCTAGAGTCTGCTAATTTATTATTATTAGAAAACCGAGAAGAGGGTACATAAGATGCACTCGCTTCTACGAGTACTTCTACTTCACCTTTTAGATCAATAATCTTTTTTAAATTATTAGAGAACTCTTCGAATTTACTCTCCTGTAATCCGAAATCATTGAAGTCATATACGAAGTATCTTGTGTAATTGGCTTCAGCTTTTTCTTCATCGAATGTAGATGAAATAGGAGATTCAGGTTTTGAAGTTCCTTTCTTAAGAAGCTTCTTCGTGAGAAGGTTTATTTGTTCTTGAAGTTTTGCTATATCATCATCACACGGAGATCCTTCAGCTGTTGTTGTTTGGGTTAAGTCTTCCTTGTCAAGTTGAACAGGAAGAAGGAATACCTCTCTGTCAATAGTTTTATAACCTGACTCACATGGAACATTAATAAACTCTTCTTCTACTAATTCGTCATTCACGAAGTATTCTATTTCATAAGCTATACAAGGGGGAAGGATGGCTACATAACTGCCATCTCTTTGTCTAACTTTATATTCAGTTACCTCGCCAGTATTTTTATTAGTAACGACTACCAAACAGTTTTCAGGAAGGTTTTCTCCTTCTGCAGGATATACATAACCTTTAAGAACAGATAAATCAGAACCTATTTCAGAATCAGGCATGTCTATTACGTAGATATCTTTAAGGCCTAATCCGTCTTCTTTTCTAGAAGAGTAATAAGCTCTATTGTTATCAGCTGTCGGATAAAAGAACACATCTGCATCTGTAGTGTTTAGTGGGTATCCTATGTTTTTCGGTTTAGACCACTCTCCGTCATCTCCCAAAGAGGAGAAGAAGATATCAAAATCTCCCATACTCGTGTGACCGTTAGAAGAGAAGTAAAGTGTTTTGCCATCTGCCGAGAGGAAAACAGCATCTTCATCATAAGGTGTGTTTAATGCTGGGCCTAAGTTTAACGCCTTACTCCATTCATTGGTAGGTAATTTCACACATCTGTAAATATCTCTTCCACCATACCCATTTTCCCTATCAGAGATAAAGAATAATGTCTTTTCATCACTAGAAACAGTAATATGTGTTTCCCACGCTGGTGAATTAATATCAGAACCCATAGGCTCAGGAGTAGTCCAGCTTTCCCCTACAAGTTGACTTTTATAAATATCGCCATTTCCACCTTGATCAAAATAGATGTAAAGTGTTTGCGCATCTGGCGAAACACTAATAGAAGCGGCGTGCTCATCCGTGTTAATGTTTAGAAGTTCCGGACTCTGCCATTCGTTATCCTGATTTTTATAACTTACGTAGATGTCTTCTTTGTTCTCACCAGTGTCATCATCTGTAATGTTAATATTCGTACTATCCATTCTAACTCTTCTAGAGGTGAAGAATAGTGTTTTTTCATCAAGCGAAATTACAGGGGAGTAATCATTAGAGCTATCGTTTATGATGCTCCCTGCATTCGAGATGGTGTAATTATGAGGATTAGCTACTTGAAAAATAGCTTGATTACACATCTCTATCTGTCTCTTGGCTAAAGGCACTAATCGATGCTTGCTCGGAATGTCTGCTAATAACTTATTGTAATTTATTATCGCTTTCTCCATTTGATAATCTAAATGAAGAGCTCGAGATAAATAGTACCTAGAATCTATTGGCGCTTTTTTCTCTCTTGGATCAAACGAGTCGTAATTTTTAGATATTCCTGCTTCAACGGCTAGCTCTAGATATTTTAGAGATTCTAATTTTCGGTTTGCGGTTTCTAAAAGACAGTAACCAAGTTTGTAGTTTACATTTCCGTTAAATTGGTCTTCTAGGACTAGTTGACTCCAAATAGTGGAAGCTCTATTCCAAAGCTTTTCTTCCATTAGTTGATTCGCCTCTATAAATTTAGAGTTGAAGTTGGACCCGGATATTTGGGCTTTCACTCCAATTACTAAAAGAGAGAAAAATAAAAGTGCTACTCCTTTTTTCATCGTGATTTGATATTAGTACAGTCCTTAAAATATAAATGTACTAATTAAGCCTGTTAATCAATTGATTCGGGATTAATTAGTTTTACAGTTCTCTGTTCGTGTCGAAATTCTCTAAGTACTCAGCAACTCTTTTTACAAATGTTCCTCCTAGCATTCCATCTACTACTCTATGGTCATATGAGTGTGAAAGGAACATCATGTGTCTGATTCCAATTAAGTCACCGTGCTCCGTTTCTATTACTGCAGGCTTCTTTCGTATAGCTCCTGCCGCCATAATAGCTACTTGAGGTTGGTTGATAATAGGAGTTCCCATTACGTTACCGAATGTTCCTACGTTAGTGAAAGTATATGTCCCGCCTTGTATATCTTCTGGTTTTAGAGTGTTTGTTCTAGATCTGTTTGCTAAGTCATTAACTTTCTTAGCCATTCCACCAAGATTCAGCATGTCTGCATCTTTAATCACAGGAACGATAAGATTTCCTGTAGGGAGTGCTGCTGCCATTCCTATGTTAATGTGCTTTCTCTTAATGATTTTAGTTCCGTCTACAGAAACATTAACGCCTGGCATATCTTTAATAGCCTTTGCTATAGCCTCAATAATAATAGGAGTGAAGGTGATTTTTTCACCTTCTTTTTCCATGAATTTATTTTTGACTTTGTTTCTCCAAGTAACCACATTCGTCATATCTACTTCGACATAAGAAGTAACATGAGGACTTACCCTTACAGACATGACCATATGATCAGCTATAAGCTTTCTCATTCGGTCCATTTCTACGATCTCATCTCCGCTTCCTATAGAAATCACAGGAGGTTTGGGTTGAGCTGCAGTGGACTTTGTTTTTTCAGGTTTGTTTTCTGTTGCCTTAGGAGCTGGATTGGTGTTCTGGTTCAGAGGTGCGGCTACTGGAGTCGCAGAGCCCTTATTTTCGATGTAATCTAAAATATCAGTTTTAGTTACTCTACTTTCTTTGCCTGTCCCGTTAATTCCGTCTAATTCGGTTTGTGAAATACCTTCGGTTTTAGCTATATTCTTCACCAGAGGAGAATAAAACCTATTGTCGTTAGATTTGATAGGTCCTGATTCAGTCGCAACTAGTGGAGCAGATACTGCTTCTATAACTTCAGGGGCAGGAGCTGCAGTAGTTTCTGACTTCGCAGCAGGTGCCTTGACTACAGTTTCTTCACCTCCAATATTATAAATAGCGATTGGGTCTCCAACCTGAACTACATCGTCTTCATTTACTAAGACTTTAACTAGTATTCCGTCTTCAGGAGCGGGAACTTCAGAGTCTACCTTATCTGTAGCGATCTCTACTATTGGTTCGTCAGCTTCTACGCTATCTCCTTCACTTTTAAGCCATTTGATAATCGTAGCTTCTGCCACGCTTTCTCCCATTTTAGGTAATAGAATCTCTATTTCTGCCATGCTGATACGTTAATTTGATCACCTACAAAATTAAGGATTTATGCTATGTAATCAGAACAAAATTGACGTAGATATTAAGGGTTTTATACAGTTAGATTTCCTAGGTTTTTAATAAGTGTAGAAAGGTCATTTCTCCACTTGTAATCTCGAGCGTATAGAACGTTCATTTTCTGAATAATATCTATTGAAGCAGACTCTTTTACCGTAGGGATTATGCATGGTTTTAAGCGCGGTAGGTTTTTAGGCTTATTTGTTTTCCCCGCATATCCCACCAGAGTTTTACTGCCAAGGACTAATTTCCCTATGTTTTTCACCAGTTGAACTACTGATCTGTTCATGATGGTCAGAATGGGTAAGAGTAAGATTAGGAGTAAGCCTGCCAGTAAATCGAATGTTCTCTTTTTCTTTTTGTTCTCGTTTTTAGAAATAGAGTTTACGTCTAGAATAAACAGATCTCCTTTTTTATCGATGCTGTTACTGCCAATGATATACAGGGATTCTGGCGGTGCAATTTTGAAATCTATATGCTTATTACTAGACAAGCTCATTAATCGAATAATGTCAGATGAGCTTAAATTGACTGCGCAAAAAACGATTTCATTCAAGTTGTATACATTAATTAATTCGTCTATCTGCTCGATTTTTTCTTTCTCCTTTTCGATGTCGAAATGGATGTACTCAGAATCTAAAGTTCTGGTTTGAGAAATTAATTCTGTAACTCTAGTGTACTCAGCAGCATCACCGATGATTCCGAATCGGGTGCTCTTGTCTGTTCTAAAAGGAAAGCGCTTTTTAGATATTGTGTTCAGTAACACTCTGGACGCCATTAAGTATACTCCCGTTATAAGAGGTGATAATAAGATGATAGCTCTGGAGAAACGCATCGTGTCTGGCATTAAACTGTAAATCCCTAGGGAAATAGCGAAACCGAGAATACATGACTGAAAGAGGTTCCACTTTTTCCATGGTTTCCGAAATGCTCCTCGGAACAAGAGTGAGCTTATGTAGACCGCAGAAACTCCGAGTAGGACTTTATTGGTTAGGTCTTTGTCGTAGTCTATTTGTTGCCATTGGCCATAGCATTGCAACGCAAAAAGAAATAGTCCAAATAGCGCTAAAAAATCGATTGAAGGAAGGGTGATTTTCTTAATAAAGCGCACCAGTATGGACCAAGATGCTCTTAGCCAGATAGCTATGTTTATCAGCCTAGAAAAGATATCGGCATTTTTAGAGCTAAAATGCTTTTTGGCGAAAATTACCATGGCGTTATAGAAAACGAAGACGTAGTTCAGGCTTCCTTTTTTGGTGCTTTCTCCTTTATAATGAATAATGCTGGTTTCTGGGAAATAATAATTCTTATATCCACCAAGAATAATTCTGTAGCTGAGGTCGATGTCTTCTCCGTACATGAAAAACGCCTCGTCTAACAGCCCCACTTCATCCAATGCTTTTTTTCTCATAAACATAAAAGCACCACTTAGAATTTCTATTTCATTGGTGTCATCTAGTGATAAATGGCCGAGGTAATATCTGTTAATTCTCTTAGAGTTTGGGAATAACTTGTTTAGTCCAGTAATTTTATAGAAAGCTGTTTCTGGAGTAGGAAGACCTCTTTTAGATTCGGGAAGGATGATTCCTTTTCCATCGACCATCTTCACGCCTACGCTACCCACGTCAGTTCTTCCATCCATAAAGGTGATACATTTTTCAAGTGTATCTTCTTCAATGACTGTGTCGGGATTTAGTAGAAGAACATACTCAGCCTGAGACATTCTCATGGCTTGATTATTCGCTTTACTGAAACCTAAGTTTTCTTTGTTGTCTACTACGATAACAGAAGGAAATTTTTCCTTTACCATTTTCACAGAGCCATCCACCGAAGCATTATCTACCATGTAGATGTCTACGTCTAATCCTTTAGAGGCTTCGAGCACAGAAAGAATACACTGTTCTAAAAAATACTCTACGTTATAGTTAACTATGATTACGGATAGTTTCATGCTACTTGGCCATAGAGTCTGAGTAAGGAGAACGATTGGTAATGGATCTTCCCAATGAGATTTCATCTGCGTATTCGAGGTCATCACCTACGGCTATGCCTCGAGCGATAGTGGTTACTTTGATGTTTAACGGATCTAATTTCCTGAAAAGGTAAAAGCCTGTAGTTTCTCCTTCCATATTTCCTTTAAGAGCTATAATTATTTCTGTTATGGTGTCTGCTTCTGCACGTTCGATCAATGAAGAGATGTTAAGGTCATTTGGTCCTATGCCATCCATAGGGGAGATTACTCCACCTAAAACATGGTAAACTCCGAAATATTGAGAGGTGCTTTCTATAGCCAATATGTCTCTGATGTCTTGGACGACACATATCTGAGATTTATCGCGGCTCTTAGAGTTACAAATAGAGCACAATTGTTCATCAGAGATGTTTCTACATTTTTTACAAAACTTTATTTGAGCCTTTAATTTGGTGAAAGCATTAGAGAATCTATCGATTTCATGTGTATCTCTTTCCAGGAGATTCAGGACTAGCCTTAGTGCCGTTTTCCTTCCTATGCCAGGAAGAGAAGACATTTGGTCTACCGCTTCTTCTATTAATTTACTCGAGGAACTGTTGTTCATGGTTCAAAGATAATGCACCGCGGATAACTTGTATATCTCTGTGTGTAAAAATTCTACGACAGTGGTTTAAACTTTATAATTGTCTATGAAATTGCATGTAAATAAAAAAAAGATCACATGACGCCTGGACTTATAATAGGATTTGTTGGATTATACTTCTTAGTTCTCTTTGCCATAGCTAGATGGACCTCTAAAGGTGCTACTAATTCAGATTTTTTTGTAGCTGGAAGAAAAGCTCCGTGGTACTTGGTAGCGTTTGGTATGATAGGCGCCTCTCTTAGTGGAGTTACATTTATTTCTATTCCGGGACAGGTAGCTGGTAGTGAGTTTAGCTATATGCAGATGGTTTTAGGTTACATTTTGGGTTATGTAGTGATCGCTTATGTTTTAATTCCAGTTTTTTACAGGCTTAACTTAGTTTCTATTTACGCCTACTTAAAAGAGAGGTTCGGAACAGTAAGTCATAAAACAGGAGCTGCATTTTTTCTTTTTTCGAGAACGTTAGGAGCAGGAATTAGACTTCTGTTGGTGGCCAATGTTCTTCAGTATTTAGTTTTTGAACAATGGGGAGTGCCGTTCGAGATTACGGTGTTATTATCCATAGCGTTAATCTGGCTTTACACACATAAAGGAGGATTGAAAACGATTATTTGGACGGATACACTTCAAACGGGTTTTATGCTGGTGTCTCTTGGATTGACAATTTACTTTCTTTCGGTAGGCTTGGGTTTCGAAGGGATTTCAGAAACGTTCAGCCAGGTTGGAGATAGTAAATACGCGAAAATTTTCTTTATGGACGACTGGTTAAGCGGAAACTATTTTTATAAGCATTTTTTCGGAGGAATGTTTATAGCTATCGGTATGACAGGGTTGGATCAGGATATGATGCAGAAGAATCTAAGTTGTAAATCTGCTAAAGAAGCTCAGAAGAACATGATGAGTTTTACCGCAGTGCTGGTTTTTGTGAATTTATTTTTTCTAGGGTTAGGAGCTCTTCTTTATATGTATGCGAGTAAAATGGGAATAGACGTGCCAGTTGTCGATGGAGTTAAAAGAACAGATTTACTTTTTAGTGAAATAGCCTTGAATTCAGGATTAGGAATGTCTGTAGCTGTTTTCTTCTTGCTTGGATTGATAGCTGCGGCTTATTCTAGTGCTGATTCTGCACTAGCTTCTTTAACCACTTCTGTAAGCGTGGATTTTTTAGACATAGAGTCTAAGCCAGCTTTAGAACAAGAAAGAGTGCGAAAAAGAACACATATAATAATGTCTGCAGTGTTATTTGTGGTCATTCTAATTTTAGATAAAGCATTCGAGAGAAGCGCGATATTTCAAATCATATTTCTAGCTGGATTTACTTACGGCCCCCTTATAGGTCTCTACTTTTTCGGCTTATTTACTAAGCTTAAAGTGTCTGACAGTTGGGTTCCTGTAGTTTGTTTGAGCTCAGTAGCTATTACGGTCTTCTTGCGGTATACTTCATTCAGAGGGCTAGAAGGCCAAGTTGCAGAAGAGTGTTTATTCGGAGGGTATAGATTCGGGGCTGAGCTGATTATAGTCAATGCGCTAATAACGTTTGTAGGAATGCTAATTTTAAGTGCTGTGAGCGGGTTTAAAACGATGGATAAGGGAGGGTTATAAGGTTAGGTTTACAATAAGTTGTGTTTTCTGATGCTGACATAGCCTAAAGGTTTTGTTATATTCGTGAATACCGAAAAATCAAATCAAAATGAAAAAAATATTATTCTTTTTTACTGCGGTAATTAGTGCAGTAAGTATTAATGCCCAAATCGGATTGACAGCTAGCGATTTCACTGTTACTGATATTGGTGGCAACGAGATTAGTCTTTATGCTGATATCCTTGACCAAGGATATGTTGCTATACTAGACTGTTCTGCTACATGGTGTGGTCCTTGTTGGGCTATGCATGATTCTCACACTTTAGAAGAAATTCACCAGGCTTATGGACCGAATGGAACGAATCAAGTTAGAGTGATTTTTTATGAAGCTGATGCTGATACAAATCAAGCTGATTTAGAAGGAACAGGCTCTGCTACTTTAGGAGATTGGTTAACTGGAGTTTCTTATCCGGTAGTAAATGAAAGTCCTCTACAGTTATCTGGAAGTGAATATTGGCCGGAAGGATTTCCTACAGTTAATGTTATCAGACCAAGTGACGGAATGATAGTAGCAGACCCATGGAATCAAACGACTTTCGAGAGTTTCGTAGCAGCTGTAAATGCGGTTGATGCGGGTGTTACTTTAGGAGCAGTTTCTGTATCTGAAGCAGATGCGATAAATGCAGATGTTAACGTTTACCCTAATCCGTCATCTGACAAGGCTACTGTAAATCTTTCAGGTTTTACTGGAACGGTGAGTGTTCAGGTTTACGACTTATTAGGAAAAGAAGTGATGTCATTTACCTCTACTTTATTTAAAGAGGTGATAGATGTTACAGGTTTAGAGGTAGGTAGCTACGTAGTGAGAGCTGCTAGCGGTACTTCTGAAGTAACTAAAAGAATTAGTGTAATAAGATAGTTTTTAGCATAATTAATGCTTGATTTAAGGCGGTCCTATAGGGTCGCCTTTTTTTGTTGGAAAAAGTAAGTGAAAACTTAAGAAAGTAACGTGCTTTTAATTGGAGGTTTAATAGCTTTGTAACGCATAAATGAGTGGTTGATTCCACTTAAATAAAACAACACTATGAGTACTAAAACCTATGTTTCTGATTTACTTAATAGTCTTCCTGAGTCGGCTACTTTGGCTATGGCTAGAATGAGCAGAGAATTAAAAGAGGATGGAAAGGATGTGATTAGCTTAAGTTTAGGTGAGCCTGATTTTAATGCTCCAGACTTCGTGAAAGAGGCGTGTAAGCAGGCTGTAGATGATGATTACTCTCACTATCCACCAGTAAATGGGTATGGAGAACTAAGAGAGGCTATCTGTCATAAGTTTAAAAGAGACAATGACTTAGAGTACACTCCAGACCAAATAGTGGTGAGTACAGGCGCTAAGCAGACCATAAGTAATGTGGTTTATGCATTAGTGAATCCAGGAGATGAGGTATTGCTTCCAGCTCCGTTTTGGGTAAGTTATGCTGCTATGGTTCAGTTGGCAGGTGGAGTTCCAGTAATTATTCCTACTCAAATAGAAAATGATTTTAAAATTACAGCAGAGGAATTAAAGGCTAATATTAGTGATAAAACTAGGCTGATGATTTATAGCTCGCCTTGTAATCCATCAGGTTCTGTTTACAGCAAAGAAGAGTTAACAGCTCTAGCAGAGGTGATCAAGTCTAAGCCAGACTTTTTTGTGGTATCTGATGAGATATATGAACATATTAATTATACAGGAGAGCATGCTAGTTTAGGGACTATTCCGGGCATTTTTGACCAAGTGGTTACTGTAAACGGAGTGAGTAAAGCTTTTGCCATGACAGGATATAGAATAGGCTATTTAGGAGCTCCTACATGGATCGCCAAGGCTTGTTCAAAAATGCAGGGGCAGGTTACCTCTGCTCCAACTGGTGTAAGTCAAATGGCCGCCAAGGCTGCAGTTTTAGCAGACCCTTCTTCGGTTTCTTACATGAAAGATGCTTTTCTTAAAAGAAGAGATATGATGCTAGATAAATTAGGTGAAATACCAGGGTTAAAGTTAAACGTACCCGAGGGAGCTTTTTATATCTTTCCTAACTGTATGGAATTACTCGGGACTGTAACTAATGATGGACAAGAGATTAATACGTCTTCTGATTTATGTATGTATCTTCTACAAGCAGAGAATGTAGCTTTAGTAGCAGGAGATGCTTTCGGTGCGGCTGAATGTTTTAGACTTTCATACGCAGCTAGTGAAGAGATGCTCTTAGAGGCTGCCGTGAGAATGAAAAGAGCATTTGGTAAATTAAAAAAACAGAACTAAGCTTTTGGATTATAAGTCTATAGTAAACAGTTTTCAAGGAGCGAATGTGCTTATCGTAGGCGATGTGATGATAGACGCCTACTTATCTGGTAGCGCAGATAGAATGTCTCCAGAAGCTCCAGTTCCTGTAGTTTCTATAGATGAAGAAGTCTATAGATTAGGCGGGGCTGCCAACGTAGCGTTGAACGTGATGACTTTAGCCGCTAATTCTATTATTTGTTCAGTAATAGGCGAGGTGAAATCGGAAAGATTTTTAGGCCTTCTGCGTGAAAGAGGTTTTTCTGAAGAAGGAATTATTCTGTCCAAGGATAGAAAAACCACTCAAAAAACGAGGGTTTTAGATAAAGGAAAGCAGCTTTTAAGAGTAGACGAGGAAAGTACTCATGACTTAACTGGTGATGAAGAGAATAAACTTCTGACCCGAATAGAAGAAATAGTAAATGCGAATTCTATAGACGTTGTGATTCTCCAAGATTATAATAAAGGAGTACTAACGAGTAATGTTATTACCCAATGTATCGAGCTCTGTAAGAAGAATGATATCCCTACAGCCGTAGACCCTAAGTTGAAGCACTTTTTATCGTACAAAGGAGTTACTTTATTTAAGCCAAATCTTAAAGAAATTAATGAAGGGCTGAATCTAGAGGTGAGAGGTGACAATTTGGAATCTTTAAAGGCGGCTATACATACGCTAGAAGGAGAATTAGAAAATGAGGTTTCTTTTGTAACTCTTTCAGAGAATGGTGTGGTAATAAATGAAGGCAGTAATTTCATTCATCTCCCTGCTCATCAGAGGAGTATAGTAGATGTCTCAGGTGCTGGAGATACCGTTATTAGCGTGGCGGCACTCTGCCTAGCGAAAAGGACGAGTATAAAAGAACTAGCCGAGTTATCTAATTTAGCGGGAGGATTAGTCTGTGAAAAAGTAGGGGTGGTTCCTATTAATAAAGAAGAGCTAATTTTAGCTTCAGAAAACCAACTGGATGTCCTTTAGCAACCTCAGAGAAAAGGCTAATTTTTTCTTATACGAGAATAAATCTCAGGTACTTCTTATATGTCGTATTTGTCATGTGATTATCTCTTTCACTGCATTAATAGTGTTGGGTTTTCTTTATGGATTTGATCATTCGGCAGATGAAAAAGAATTTCTGCTTGGAATCATAGAGGCTTCTTTTGTATTCTATTCGCTATACTTTTTTATACGATGGATATATCACTTTAAACCCAGGGAATTCATCAAGAAAAACTGGCTAGAATCCCTAGTCATACTTCTCCTTATAGTAGAAGGAATAAGCTACAATATATTTGGAGTATTCCTACTAGAAGAATTAGCTAAAAGCTCTAATATATCTGATTATACTGACATTTCTAATGTTCTCATTCAGTTGTATTTTTTCTTTACTATCCTTATTACATCAGGGAAAGGAGGTCGGCTCTTTTCCTCGGTAAAAGTCCATCCAGCTATGGTCTTTATTTTTAGCTTCTTACTGCTTATATTTATAGGGACGGTGCTGTTAATGCTGCCCAAAATGTCTCATGCGGTGAACGGAATGGGGTTCATAGACGCTTTGTTTACGAGTACAAGTGCTACCTGCGTAACCGGTTTGATGGTAGAAGACGCAGCTAATTTCTTCACCTTTAGAGGTCAGGTTATTATTCTGATTCTAATCAAGCTTGGAGGGTTGAATATCATAGCTTTTGGTTACTTCATGGCATTTGCAGGCAGGCTTGGGTTTAAGGTGAAACAGCATGATGTGATAGAAGATTTCGTGAATAAAGAAACAGCTCTTAACGCACGAGCTATGCTCGGGAAAGTGGTGGCTTGCAGTGTAGGAATAGAGATACTGGGAGCGCTAATGTTATTTGCGGTTTGGGGTCAGGACATGTTTGCTACGCTAGGGGATAGAATTTACCACTCAATATTTTTATCTGTATCAGCATTTAATAATGCTGGAATCTCTCTGTTTACTGATGGATTAGCTGATATGGAATCTGGGGTAGGAACTAACTATTTGGTACATTTAGTAGTCACATTGGTGGTATTCTTCGGGGCTTTGGGAATGGTGGCTATATTTGATTTATTCGACCCTAGGAACTTGAGAGAGCGACTTCAGAAGCCATGGAAAACTATTTCTTTCAGTACTAAGATAGCGCTCTATTTCTCACTTATTCTAGTAGGAGTAGGAGCTTTAGCTTACTTCTGCTTGGAGTATAACAATACCTTAGCTGATTTAGGTCCAGTGGAGGCCATTATCACTTCCCTGTTTCAATCGGTGACGAGAACCTCAGGGTTTAATACAGTAGATATCGCATCCATAGGAGCGCCTATGCTTTTCTTGATGATTATTCTAATGTTCATAGGATCATCTTCAAGTTCCACTGGAGGAGGAATTAAAACCAGCACATTCGCAGTGATTCTGGCAGATGTTACCGCTACGATTAAGGGTTTGAACCATACGTCATTATTTAAAAGAACTATTCCTGCTGCGCTAAGATCTAGAGCTTACGGGGTGTTGGTTATCTTTATCGTAGGTAATGCGGTAGGAATTTTCATTTTAAGTATATCAGAAATCGAGATACTTAACACGCATAAAGATGGTATGTTAGCATTAGTTTTTGAGCAGGTTTCGGCTATGGGTACTGTAGGTCTGTCCTTGGGGATAACCTCCGAATTAACTGACGTAGGAAAAATGGTATTGGCCGTTAGCATGTTCATAGGAAGGGTGGGAACACTAACAGTAGCCTTCGCTTTGGGAAGACAGCTGATAAGTAAGAATTTTAAATATGCCGAAGGTCATACGATGGTCGGTTAATTAAGAAAAATAATATTTTGGGAACTAAAGTAACTCCGTATAGTAATGAGGCTAGTAAGAAAGAACAAGTAGCTGAGATGTTCGATAACATAGCACACAGCTATGATTTTCTAAATCATTTTTTCTCTTTAGGAATAGATAAGTTATGGCGTAAGAAAGCTATAAATATTCTTAAGAAGGAGAACCCAGGTAGTATTCTCGATGTAGCCACAGGTACAGGAGATTTCGCGTTGCAAAGCATAAAAAACGGTCTTCCCTTATCTGGAAAAATAACTGGATTAGATATTTCTAATGGAATGTTAGAGGTAGGAAGAAAGAAAATAACCAAGAAAAACCTCTCTGATAGAATAGATATGGTTCAGGGTGATTCTGAGAACATGCCGTTTGAAGACAATACGTTTGACGCTACGATGGTCGCTTTCGGAGTTAGAAATTTCCAGAACTTAAAGCCGGGGTTGCAGGACATGTACAGAGTGATTAAGCCTAACGCGCTTTGTGTGGTGCTCGAGTTCTCTAAACCCAAAGTGTTTCCTATCAAGCAATTATTTGGTTTTTATTTTAAGAAAATTATGCCATTCTTTGGTAAGTTGGTGAGTAAAGATGCCAGAGCCTATACATACCTTCCTGAATCTGTAGACGCGTTCCCAGAGGGTGAAGCTTTTAAAGGAATTATGAAGGAGTGTGGATATAGAGAGATAGAGCAGAAAATGCTTTTCGGAGGAGTAGCTTCTATTTATTGGGGGAGGAAGTAGATTTACAAGATAGGTTTCCTGTTAATAATGTCAACCATTTATACTAAGCTTAATCTGGTTTAACTAATCCAAGCCTACCTTCAGCATCTTAATCAAGTGGTGTGAATCTTTTAGCTCTAAAAATGGATATTCAATCTTGCTAAGAAAGAGGCCATTCGGAAGTGCTGGCTGCTTGTCTTTTAGTTGTTTTTTCTGCTTTAAAATTTCCTCAAATTCTTCTAAGGCCATCTTACCACTCCCTACTTGTAATAAGAAGAAAACACAATAGCGAACCATACCTCTGAGGAATCGATTACTGGTGATGGTAAACCTCAATCGTCCTTGTTCTTCATCAACAAAGAGTTCAGCGTTGGTCAGTTGGCACAATGTGTTTTTATAGATGTCTGGTTGTTTGCACAGCGGTCTAAAATCTTTCGTTTCTAAGATGAGTGTAATAGCTTTCCTCATGAGATCATAATCCAAAACTAGATCCTCATAAAAGGAACTGTAGCGGATAAGAATAGGATCCTTTTTTAAATGAATGAAATAGTCATAGGTGCGAGCTACAGCGCTGTGTCTCGCGTGTTGCTTATTGTCGACTTCGACTATTTCAAAAACAGCAATCGTATCAGGTAAATTCTTATTTAGGCGGAACATTAAATCGAAAGAAGGAGCTTCATCCAATTCTATTTGAACCACATATTGACTAGAGTGAACACCAGCATCGGTTCGTCCGCAGCCGTTTGCAGTCACTTCTTTCTTAAATACTTTAGATAGAACATCTTCTATAACTTCTTGTACTGTGTTTCGAGGTTTAGTTTGTCTCTGCCAACCTCTGTATGGGGTGCCGTCAAATCCTAGGTGTATGAAATAGCGCATCTGTAAAATATAGCAAGAGTATGCTTAGTTTTCTAAAAATATGAAAAATGAGAGATTTATTTTTTAAAATAAAACATCAATCATTTCAAAAATAAAAGAACAACTTCTAACCTTTTAGTTGGTTTTTCTTCCATCGGGATGTTACCTAAATCATTCATGATAAATAGAGTTTAGTTAGGCATGTCCTCATGGGATTTGTATGCTATCCCTATTGGGATAAGTAAGTCCTGTTCTCCCCATAGCACGAGTGTTTTCCGTTATTTTATTTTTATCTGCATAAACATTTTTTATGCTTTTTCCTCTCTTTCAATTTCATCAATCTCTTTAATCAATCTATCCGTTTCGTAAAGAGCTACAATTATTTTTTGATAATGTAAAATAGCATCAAATTCTAAGGTGCTGCCTTTATGGGCTTTTAGCCACTTTTGATCAGTTTCAATAAGTTCAGACCTGTATTTGATGTTTAATAGGTTTAATGGAATTCCTGACATTCACAAAAAGGCATCTAACTTCCTTGTTTGAAAATAATACTTCTTTGCGTATTCTTCTTATACCTGTCCTTAGGAATAACCTCTCTTTTCGCGTTTGGACGATAGCTATTTATATTTGGGTTTAGAATATATTCGACTTGGTATTCAATCATTTTTTCAAAAGGAATAAGGAAATCCTTTGTCTCGCATTGTTCTAAGTCACCTTCCTTAAGTAAATTTATGACTGTGTAGACTGACTCAATAGTGCTAAGACAAAGGGGTTCTGGCTGCTGCTTGATAATAAATTTTGATTTGATTTTATTATCAAAACTCACTCTTTTCAGTTTTTGCAAGTTCGTGCTTAGTTTGAGCATTTTGCGGGCGCAGGGCCATGTGCCATCGAGAATAAAGATGTGTGGATTCTCACCCATAAATGGAATTATTTCAGTGCTTTTTCTTATTGATAAGTTAAAATTATCTTCCCCCGGATAAAGTAAAAAAGAAGAACTTTTTTCTTTAGTCAGTATTTCATTTACACGTTTATTATTGGTGAAATCGACTCCGACTATAATTTCTGAATTTTCAAGTTGAAGCATAGTCATACGTCCCGTTCCTATTTTTTCTTTTTTGTACTCTTTCGGGTGCATAAGAATAATAAAACGAGTCTTAGTATGGAAAGGATTAAGGTGTTTACAAATACATGATATTGAAGGCCTCATGCACTTGTAACATTTGATTCTTGTATTTTTTATTTCTACTTTCAAAGTAAATGTCTCTTCATTTTTCTATATTATGATGGTTCTAAATAGAAAAGAGATCACCACTTATTTAAACAACTGTACCCTAATCAATCAAAATCTCATCTACAAAAATCCATGGAGTTTCGCCTGAGCTTATATGCCAGTCGGGCATCGGACCCCAATTCGTAGCTTTTACTCTTACATAACGGGCTAAAGTGAATGTTTCTGCTCCTGCTAAGCCATGTTCTACATCTTCTTCTAATGGCTGTAAAGAGAACGTATTACTGTGGTAAGGTTCCCAGACTTCTTTGTCTACAGATGTTTCTATCACTACTGCGCTTGGTGGAAAAATCCAAGGCTTGGTATCTTTTAAGTAGCTGAGGTGAATAGATGAAATAGCGGTTTTACTTCTTAAATCTACTATGGCGTTTAGGTCTTTACCCCAGTAGCCTTGAAAGTCTCCACTTTTATAATCAGGTCTAGACCTAATTCCATCTATCAGTGCCATGTCTCCACCTCCTGTATACTGATTATTATACTCAGAGAAAAGCTCTATAGACCAGTCTGCTTTTCTTTTTACCACTGTAGCTTTTACTATCCCACTAGCAGAGGCCACTTGTTTTTGGCTTCTAGCTTTTATCGTCATAGATTCATTTATGGTAAACGGCTTAGTGTATAATCTCCAATCAGTCGTATCATTTACGGTAGTAGTTCTGTACTCTGTACGCGCTCCTTTTTCTGAGAAAATAGTAGCAGTAGTTTCATCTAAGAAACTTCTTTCGGCAGTGATGGTAGGAGTCATGGTGATATCAAAACCATCTATTCTGGAAGTAGGGCGGTTCTCTTGAGCAGATCCCCAAGTAGAATTGGGAATAGGAGAGAGCACGAAAACCAAGTTTCCGCCCTCCATAATCATATCATGTGTAATATATGAATTTGGCCAGTCGGCTCCGTTATAAGTAACGCTCGAGATATATCTCCTTTGCTCTTTAGGGTCTATTTTTTCTAGTTCCATCTCCATCATAGAAGTAGAGATAGAAAACGTCTTTCCATTTTCTAGATAAATGGCTGCGCTATCTATAATAGGCGCGCTCAGGGCATATTCCTTACTGCCTGGAGTCACAGAGTATATTCCCATGGCAGAAAGTACGTACCAACTGCTCATTTGTCCGCAGTCTTCATTTCCGCTCAGTCCATCAGGAGTAGGAGAGTACAGATCTCTTAAAATCTCTTGGGTTCTGTACTGCGTTTTCCAAGGCTGTCCTGAGTAGTTATATAAGTAAGCCATGTGGTGGCTAGGCTCATTTCCATGTGCGTATTGGCCTATTAAACCTGTAATATCTGGCTGGTGTCTTCCTGCCAAATCCATAGGAGCTGTAAACAGTTTGTCCAGTAGTTCATTGAATCTTTTCTCGCCTCCTACATGCGTTATTAATCCGTCCACATCCTGAGGGACGAAGAAGCTGTACTGGTAAGAATTGGCTTCTGTAAAATTGAAGTTTACCTCGGAAGGATCGAACGGTGAAATCCAATCTCCATTTCTCTTGGCTCTGCAATAACCAATTTCTCCGTCTATAGTATTTCTATAATTCTGTGCACTTCTGTAATACGTCTCTGCCACTTCCGTGTTTCCTAACGCTTCTGCAAAAATGGCTATGCACCAGTCGTTATAAGCATATTCTAAGTTCTTAGAGACAGATTCCCCTTCATCTTCCATAGAGATATATCCTTTCTCTCTAAAATGCTCCTTTCCGAATTCTATGGCTTCTGAGGTTTTCACCATGGCTTCCAGCGCCTTCTGCGTATCGAAATCAGTAATGCCTTTCATGTAGGCATCCACTATTACCGGCACTGCATTATATCCTATCATACAGTGCGTGTAATTCCCTGCTAGCTCCCACATTGGAAGGTCTCCGCCTTGGTCATACATCTTCAGAAATGAGTGTATAAAATCGGCAGTTCTATCTCTCTGCGTAATGGTGTAGAGCGGGTGAGAGGCCCTAAATGTATCCCATAGAGAAAATACCGTGTACTGCTCATGATCAGTAGCAGAATGAATTTTCATATCCACGCCTCTGTATCTGCCATCTACATCTGTAAACGTATTCGGTACGGTGTAGGAGTGATAAAGTGCTGTGTAGAAATTCTCTAGTACGGTAGTGTCCTGCGTTGCAATATCTATTTTGCTCAATTCCTCCAACCACGCTTTTTTAGCCGCTGCTTTGTATTTTGCAAAATCCCAATGCGGAGCTTCTGTCTTTAAGTTTTGCAACGCGCCTTCAATATCTACTGGTGAAAGGGCCACTTTTACCATTAAATCGGCTCCTTCATTAAAGATCAGCGGAAACACAGGAACCATCTCTTGGTAATTTCCTGTTTCTCCATTATCCAGTTCCTCATAAACGATTTCGAAGGTCTGATCGGTATAGATAAATGGCCTGGAAAACTCTGCTACGAAGTATACGTGCTGCTCTTCTGCCCATTCTTTAGAAACTCTCATTCCGGCTACAGTGGAATCATTCAACGGGTAAAATTGATATTCAATTAGCGGGTCTCTGTGCGCTAAATCCATAAACACAGTGAAACTATCGGCCTCGTTGGTCAAGTGATACTTGTGGATTCCTACTCTGGTGGTAGTCGTTAATTCGGCTTCTATATTCTGGTCGTCTAGAAAAACAGAATAGTATCCAGGAGAGGCTTTTTCAGTTTCTTTCCGGAATGCACTTCTGTACCTCTCACCCCAGTTTTTTCCTTCATGCACAGCGCTATTCGTAGGAGAGAGAAGAATATCACCATAATCAGAGATTCCAGTTCCTTGGAGGTGTGTGTGACTGAACCCATAAATCAGAGAATCTGAATCATGGTATCCTCCGCAGCCATCCCATCCTGTAAGCCGCGTGTCTGGACTTAACTGTACCATCCCGAATGGCATAGTCGCGCCAGGATACGTATGGCCATGACCTCCAGTTCCTACGAATGGATTTACGAAGTCACACACGGTAGGTTCTTCTACAAATTCTGCTGCTGGTGTGGCTTTCTTATTAGAATTGCACGAAGACAGAGCTACAATAACTAGTATAGTTAGAGATGAAAGTGAGGTGAAAAATTTCATGATCTGAGTAATGATTTATAGTGAGTAAAGGTAAAAGGAAAATTGATTTTAAATAGGGAGATGTTCGGCTGTGGATAATTTTTAAATCCTAGTTTTGGACCTCAAAAGGAAATCCAATGTCAGTATCTACTTCCACTATTGTTTCTGCTGTCATACAGGCTTGCATGACCAATGACTTAACGGCTATTAAGCCGCTTATTTTTTCAGAATCGGTAGAAATAAGTGGTCAGAATAAAGAGAAGTTTTTTCAGTTTTTCGAAAAGACAGTAAACGGAGCACATAGAAAAGCGAAGGGAGATTGGAATATGAGCATAGAACCAGCAGAATGGTTAAAAGACAAAAATGCAGTGGTCTATGACTTTTACGAGGGGAAAGTAAATCAACCGGTAATTTCTGTAGTGGTAGAAGAAAAGAAAGAGACTCTATGGATGGAGGTCTTAAAGTAAATTAAGGTTTAGGAACATATCCTGAGTCACCTGGTTTCAAACAAACTTTACAATCAGCTTTGTCGTGTCCGAAATGAAGAATGGGTCTGGTTTTAGCCACTATTTCGGTGTGATATTTTTTCTTTTGCACCGCAGTAAGATTAATAGCTATCTGATTAGCTTTCCAATTGCTTAAATCTTTCCTTTCTTGGAAAAGTACGCTTGATTTTTTACTGATATCTTCTTCTGGTTGATCGCTAGTTTGAACTGTTTTTATAAGTGCATTTATAGAATCTAACTGAAAATCGAACGAGGAGAAAACCTTTTTTAAACTATAAATTTGAGCAGAGTCCAAGGATAATTCAGTTGTCATTTTCACTAAAAGCTTTTCATCAGCGGCACTTTGACATTTTATCTCTTTACTCATGGTTAGAGATAAAAAAAGAACGAATATTAGGGCTTGGATTTTCAACATGTCTAAATACAAAGATAACTTTTAATTATGAGGTCAATTTTACTACTTGTGCTGTTTCTAGGAATGGCTAATTTCTTTTCAGCACAAGAATCTGCAGATGCTTTAAGTGCTTTTGTGAATAATGAAGAATTAAAAAATGCCAGCTTAGGATTTTCTCTGCTAGATCCATCTGGAAAAGAAATCCAATCCTATGAGTCTGAGAGAAGTTTGGCTCCAGCTTCTACAGTAAAGCTTTTAACGAGCATCACAGCTTTAGAGGTTTTGGGGTATGACCATAAGTTCGTAACCACGTTAACTATACAAGGGACGGTTATTAAAGGAAAGCTAATAGGGAATGTTATTTTGAAAAGTGGAGGAGATCCTACGTTAGGAGCCTCTGATTTTCAAAATCATTATGGAGACTTTGTGAATGAATGGGTAGAAGCTATAAAAGCGGAAGGCATTACAGAAATAGATGGTAGAATTTTAATTGATGATACCGCTTTAGAAGGAGACAGAAATGCAGGGTCTACTGCACTGAATGATGTCGGAAATTATTATGGTGCGGGCGCTCCAGGGTTTTCATTTATGGATAATGAATTTACAGTATTCTTTACTACTGGCGGAGTTGGAACCGCTAGTATGGTAGTAAAGACAGAGCCAGTACTTCCCGATTCCATAGAGCTAGTTAATGAGGTGATAGCAGGGAATAAAAGTGGAGACAATGTGATTGTTTATTCACTTGATGGAGGAAATCAAGTTTTCCTAAAAGGGGAGCTGCCGGCCAATAAGATAGATTTTCAAGTAAGAGGAGCTATTCCCGATGTAACACGTTTTGCTCAGGCTTATCTGCAGAAAGCAATAGAAAATGAAGAAATATCTATCACGGGAGTAGAAAAAAATGGCCCGCTATATATGAATTCCAAAGAATTAGTGCGAACTAAATCTCCTGCGCTCATAGAGATCCTTAAAGTGCTCAATAAGAAAAGTGTAAACAGCTATGCAGATGTCCTGCTAAAACACATAGGAAAAGCCAGTGGAAGGGCAGCTACATTTGAGGGTGGAGCAGAAGCAGTGAAGGCTTACTGGAAAGAGAAAGGGTTAGATACCAATGGAATTTATATAGAAGACGGAAGCGGTCTTTCTAGAAAAAACAATATCACGGCTAGATTTATGACTGGAGTGCTGCAGAGTCAGATAGAGGATGAACAAGTAAATAAAATGATGAATGAAGCTTCTTTGTCCTCTTCTGTGAAGTCCATGTGGGGCGAGGCTTTCAAAGGCCAGATTCAGGCTAAGAGTGGATATATAGGAAGAGTAATGGCATACGCTGGTTATATCATTAGTGATGGTGAAAAACATCCTTTTTACCTTACTGTAAATAATTTCTCGGGGAGCGCTTCTGGAATGAGAACGTTAATGGGAACAGCGTTAAGAGGAGTGAGACTCGAGCTTTAGATTAATTCATTGACATATTTAATTCAGAAACGTCTACATCTCCTGTTCTGATTCTCTGTACTATTTCTTCTATCATCCAGTCCTCTCCATTAGGGTCATATTGGTGCTTTAAACTCGAGTTGAATATTCTGGCTACACCTTGCCATAAAAGGGCGCTCCCGCCACCTCTAATCTCTTTAAGTACCTCGTAACTTGTGTGACTCGTTTGTCTATCGATAAGTTTTATTAGGATGACTCCTTCCAGAACTGAAATATCTCTAATCTTTCCTTCGAATTTTTCTTTTAAAGCTTTCTCTTCTTCTTTTAAGTACTTTCTTCTCTCCTTATTCTTTTCGAATTCATCGATTTTAACCATGTAATCTTCATACATAGAAGAAGCGAGCATGGCATAGGGGTATACTTTTTTTACTCTTCTAAGTGCTTTTTTATATTTTCTGGATTCTCTGTAATAAGAGTCTGAGTATGAGATGACATTGGCCTCTGGAGTTACTGAAACTAATAAGGTGTCCCCGTTTTCTATGAGATAACCTACCCATACACCAGAAGTGTCTGTTTGGGTCATTCCATTATATCCGATAAGAATGAAGAAGATAAACGATATGAATTTAAACGATTGCATTAGGTTTGGTCCTACTCTGACTCTAACCAAATTTATACCAATTTTATTGCCACGCAGTATATCTGAGATTTAAATTAATGTTAAATGAGAAGTACGGCAAGGCACAGAATTAAACTAATCTGTGAAAAATCAATAATCCTTTCTATTCTTAGCCCAGTTCGAATTAGGTGTCTCAGACGAAGGTGAGTCATTGTTTTCAGAGCCTCCAGCTTTTCTATTCTTACTGAGGTAAGTCATGAAAATAGCAGCCTTTCTTTTCAGTTCATCAGAATTAGGTTTTAAATCCTCTGGTGAAAAATGATTCTTCACGAAGTGTGTATCAAAGTTACCTGAAACAAAAGCTTCGTGATTTATAGCGTATCGGCAGAAAGGAAGAGTAGTTTTAATACCGTTAATTTCATATTCATCTATGGCTCTAGTCATTCTGCTGATGCAGTTATTTCTATCTGTAGCGTGAGTGATAAGCTTAGATATCATAGGATCGTAATAGATTGGAATCTCCATTCCTTCCTCGAATCCATCGTCTACTCGAATCCCAGTTCCCTGAGGCCTCACATATCTTTTTAAGGTGCCTATGTCTGGCAAGAAGTCATTTTCAGGATCCTCTGCGTAAACCCTTACTTCGAGAGCATGTCCATTAATTTTAAGATCTTCCTGGGTAAAGCTCAGTTTTTCTCCCCGAGCGACCAGTATTTGTTCCTTTACTAAATCCACTCCTGTAATCATCTCTGTAACAGGATGCTCTACTTGAAGACGCGTATTCATCTCTAAGAAATAATAATTCAGGTTTTCATCTAGCAAGAACTCCACAGTTCCCGCTCCTACATAATCACATGATTTAGCTACATCTTTAGCACTCTCGCCCATCGCATGTCTAAGTTCTGGAGTAAGCACAGCAGATGGAGCCTCTTCTACCACTTTTTGGTGTCTTCTCTGGATGCTACATTCTCTTTCGAACAAGTGAACGATATTTCCGTGGGTATCTGCTAATATTTGAATTTCTATGTGTCTAGGACTAGTAACATACTTTTCTATGAAAACAGCACCATCTCCGAAAGATGAAATGGCTTCACTTATAGCTCGCTCCATCTGTTCCTTAAGTTCAGATGCTTCGTTGACTACTCTCATTCCTTTTCCACCACCACCTGCACTTGCTTTTATAAGCAATGGAAAGCCTATTTCTTTTGCTATTCTTAATGCTTCTTCCGGATCTTCTACAGCTTCATCTGTACCAGGGACCATAGGGATGCCAAACTTTTTCACAGCAGCTTTAGCGGCTAGTTTGCTCCCCATGAGATTCATAGCGTGACTTTTAGGCCCTATAAATGTAATGTTGTGTTTTTCTGCTAACTCAGCGAACTCTGCGTTTTCACTTAAAAATCCATAACCAGGATGGACTCCGTCTACTTGGTGTTTTAAGCAGAGATCAATAATTTTATCTTTTAATAAATAAGATTGAGAAGAGGGTGGAGGGCCGAGTAAAAATGCTTGGTCGGCATATTTCACGAACGGAGCATCCCTATCAGCCTCGCTATAAACGGCCACGGTGCTTATTCCCATCTCTCTGCAAGTTTTCATAATCCTCAGAGCGATTTCTCCTCTGTTCGCTATTAAAATCTTCTTCATTTTAAATCTATTTATAGTGCCGTAAAATTAACCATTGGAAGAATCTCTGCGGAGTCAAGTTCTTAATAATTGGCGTAAGTTTATGTAGAAAACTCCCCACAGAATATTTTAAGGGTAATCTTTTTCTGCGTAGCAATTTTTCTAACTTAACTGCTACCTTCTCAGCAGGCATAGCTTGATCCATTTCATCTTGGAGGACCTCCTTCATTCTCATGTAGGAAGCTTCGTATTCTTTAAGGTCTTCTTGTTTCGTTTCTAGTCTAGAGGCTGCTATTTCGGTTCTGACGTCTCCTGGAAGTAAGGTGCACACATCTATCCCAAAAGGCTTTAGTTCCATAGCCAGTGATTCCCCTAATATTTCCAAAGAACCTTTAGCAGCGCTATACCATCCTCTGTATGGCAGTCCCATCTTCCCGCCTATAGAACCGATATTGATGATTTTTCCGCTATCACTCTTCTGTAATAGTGGAAGAAACTCTTGAGTAACTTGCATCAGGCCGAAAACATTCGTTTCCCATGCTTTTTTTATGTGTTCTGATTTTGAATAAGCTACAGGGCCCATGAAACCAATTCCGGCATTATTTATAAGAATATCTAAACCACCCCATCTTTCACTTATAAGCTGAACAGCTTCCTGAATGGAATCCTCAGAAGTCACGTCTAGTTTGATTAACGGAAAACTCAGTTCTGAGTGTCTCTCTGGATTTCGAGCAGTGCCTATTACATCATACCCTTTTTGAGTTAGCAGTTTACATATAGCTAATCCTATTCCTGAAGAACCTCCTGTAAGTAGAACTTTTTTCAATAACTCGTGTCTAAAATTGGGGCAATTTACTGAATCAATGTCAGTGATGGATTATTCTGCGAATGATTTATTATAATTTAAACTTCGGGAATTTCATAAAAAGTTTAGGGTACAAAAAATGGCAAGCTACTCATATCGCACCGCTACGACTATTTACCCTTGCTACCTTCCGATCCTGGGGGAGTTAAACAGGAGCTGGTCGTATGAGACTTGCCGCTGCGAAGTTATTAAGTATATACCATTCAAACAAAGCTTATTCGTAACTATTTTTTCTATGGGATCAACTATCTTTGCTGAAAGCTTAAACCCACTGAGATTTGGACGTATCTGTAGTTATCCCGCTGTTGAATGAAGAAGAGTCTTTAACCGAATTATATAATTGGTTAAAGAAGGTTTTTGATGCTCAAAAATGGAGTCATGAAATACTTTTCATAGATGACGGCAGTACAGACGGCTCATGGTCAGTGATTAAAGGTCTCTCTGCTCAAGACTCTTGCGTAAGGGGTATAAAGTTTCTTAGAAATTACGGGAAATCAGCTGCGCTCAATGAAGGATTCATGATAGCCAGTGGAAATGTCGTTTTTACCATGGATGCAGACCTACAAGATTCTCCAGATGAACTTCCAGAGATGTACCGCATGATTACTCAGGATAATTTAGATCTAGTAAGCGGCTGGAAGGAGAAACGCCATGACCCTATCACCAAGACTATTCCTACTAAACTTTATAACTGGGCCACTCGCAGAATGAGTGGAATACATCTACATGATTTTAATTGTGGATTAAAGGCCTATAGAAAAGGAGTAATCAAATCTGTAGAAGTCCATGGAGAAATGCACAGATATATCCCTGTAATGGCCAAGCAGAATGGCTTTGGGAGAATAGGAGAGAAATCAGTAGCACACCAGGCCCGAAAATATGGGTCGACCAAGTTCGGAATGGAACGGTTTACTCGTGGGTTTTTAGATCTTCTTACTATTTCTTTTATCTCTAAATTCGGAAAACGCCCAATGCACTTATTCGGGACGTGGGGTACACTGATGTTTATCGTTGGGTTTATCGGGTTTGCATACATCGGAGGAAGTAAAATTCTCTGTGTGCTGAATGACATCCCAGCCAAGAATATAGCTGATATAAGTGCGTTTTACATTAGTTTAACAGCCATGATACTCGGAACACAGCTATTTTTAGCTGGGTTTTTAGCCGAGCTAATCTCTAGAAATGAACCAGGTAGGAATAAATATCAAATTGAAGAACAAATTTAGAGGCCTTACTCGGTTACTTCAGGTTTTCTTACTTTTTGTTCTCTCAGTAACATCTTTAACCGTTTCTGCGCAGGAACACCGTCAAAAAGTGGGTGTAGTTCTTAGTGGTGGTGGAGCTACTGCAGCTGCTCATGTGGGTTTCTTGAAGGCCCTGGAAGAAAATGAAATCCCGATAGATTACATCACAGGTTCTAGTATGGGAGCTATAGTAGGAGCGTTCTATGCAGCGGGTTATTCTATCGCTGAAATAGAAGGGTTAGTTTTGAGCCAAGAGTTTCTCATTATGAGCCAAGGAACGCTGCCAGATACATTAAGTTTTTACTTGAGAGAAAACGAACCAGATGGCAGTATCGTTAATGTGAAATTTAATCCTTCTTCTATTGTAACAAGTAGCATTCCTACACACTTGGTAGATCCTGTCTATATGGATTATAAGTTTGCGGAGATGTTCGGTCCGGCTAGTGCTAGAGCGGGTTATGATTTTGATAAGTTATTCGTTCCCTTCAGGGCTATAGCGTCAGATATAGAAGCCAATGAGTCTGTGATCTTCAGAACCGGAGAGCTGAACCTTGCAGCCAGAACTTCGGGAACATATCCGTTTTATTTAGAACCTTTAATGGTAGATGGAAAGCTACTATTCGATGGAGGATTGTATAATAATTATCCAGCTGATGTGCTGTATGATGAGTTTATGCCTGATGTTATATTGGGGTGTAATGTGAGTCAGAACAATACACCTCCTAAGGAAGATGACTTGATGAGTCAATTGGTAAATATGATTCAGTACAGAACTAATTTTGAGAATGTGTGTGATCAAATGATTACGATTTCTCCTATTTCTGGATTGGGAACGTTTGACTTTGAAGATGTAGGAAAAGCTATCAAAGCAGGCAGAAAAAGTACCCTGCTAAAAATGGACGAGATTCTAGCCATGTGCACAGATAGAGTTCCTGTGGCAGAATTGACAAAAAGAAGAGCAGAATTTAAAGATGGGTTTAGCGAGATCTTAATTAAAGAAATAGAAGTAGAAGGACTCTCAGAGGTGCAAGCTCAGGCATTGAAGAAAAACATATTGCAACGCCAGACTTACATAACACTACAGGAATTCCAAAAACGATTTTTTAGACTTTACGCAGATGAAAAGGTCAGGTATGCTTATCCTACGCTGAGGTTAGACCCCCTCGACCAAAAATATATAGCCACTGTCCATGTGAAATCGGAGAAGAGAATGGAAGTGGGATTCGGAGGAAACTTCTCCTCTAGACCATTAAATTCTGGTTTTCTTCAGGCTAAATATCATATACGAGGTAGAAATAACTTATCGCTCTTCACTAATTCCTATTTTGGTAAGTTTTATAGTTCAACAAAGGCTGGTTTCAAGTTGGACTTGAATCTTAAAAACCCCATGCTATTCGAGGCTTCTTTTACCTATAATTCTTGGGATTACTTTAATAGTTTTGCGCTGTTTTTCGAGGAAGTAAAGCCTTCGTTTATAGTAAAAAATGAACGGTTTGTGAATGCAGAGCTAAGTCTGCCTGTAGGCAATAGAGGGAAATTCCAGTTCGGAGGTAAGTACGCAGAATTGTTTGATGATTATTACCAAACAGGTGATTTTTCAAACGTAGATACTACAGATCAGACCAAGTTTAACACCTATGTGTTCAGCGGGAAATATGAGCACAGCACACTGAATAGGAAGCAGTTTGCTGATAGAGGAACATTCTTTAAAGTTTCGGCCAATTATTTAAATGGTGAAGAAAGCTCTATTCCTGGGAGCACCTCAGAGGTAAGAGATACGACCAATGCACAACACAGTTGGACAGTGTTTAAGGGGGAGTACAGAAACTTCTTTTACCATAAAAAGGCCTTCAGTTTGGGGTTCCATTTGGAGTCTGCATGGGCAGCCAACCAGCCTCGATTTAATAATTATAGAGCCACGCTTATTCGATCACTCGCATTCGAGCCTATTCCTGAAAGTAAATCATTCTTTATAGATAGATACCGCAGTAATTTTTATTCCTCAGCTGGAATTATAGCTACTGTAAATATTCATCCTAAACTTCAGTTTAGAATGGATAATCATGTGTATAGACCGTGGGAAAGGATATTCTCAACGCCAGAGGATGAGTCCAACTTCGAGCCTACTACAGAGCTATTTTATGTGGGTTCAGGAAGCCTTATTTACCATAGTCCGCTGGGTCCTTTAAGAGTTTCTGCGAATTACTACGATAGAAAAAATATACCCTGGAGCATACTCTTTAATTTCGGGTATTTTATATTCAATGATGGCTACTTAGATTAGCGCTAGAGGTCAAATAATTCCACTTCTTTTACTTCTCCATTTTCCATGCCTGTTAATACCTCATTTCCTATCCTGTAACGTATGAGTCTGAGCGTAGCAAAACCAGTTGCAGCAGTCATTTTTCTAACCTGCCTGAACTTTCCTTCCCTGAGTGTGATAGAAACCCAACTCGTTGGGCCATGATGGTCTCCTCTGATTTTAAATGGATTTAACTGAAGATGTGAAGGAGCTTCAATTTTTCCAGCTACACAAGGCTGTGTGATATATTTCTCTTTATTTACACTGATTTCTATTCCGTTCTGAAGTTGTTCTATGGCCTCATCTGTAATTTCTCCATCTACCTGAGCATAGTATTCTTTTTCGAATTTATTACTTCTTATGAGTTGGCTTACTGCACCATGTGTAGTTAAGAATAACAATCCCTCAGAAGTAGCGTCAAGCCTTCCTATGGCCATTGTTTCTTCTGGAAATTCAGCTAACTCTCCTAAGAATTTATTTTTATTCTTCCGTGTGTTGGCTATGAACTGCGAGAGGAACCCTGCGGGTTTATATATGATGAAGTTTCTTGGGTTCACTGGATAATTTGAGCAGGCTAATTTAAGCGGAGTTCTTTTCTTAATCCTGAATCTTTCACAGAATTTTTATTCCAGTAATCAGATTGAATAGTATTGAGCACAGAAGCTTCTGTGGTAAGGATAGGAGAGTCTGCTGTCCATCCATCTGGGTAGGATTCTGTCCATCCTAAGATTTTATGCGGAAACTCATTTTCGAAGGTGATGGCTACTTTTCTTTTTAACCCAGCGTAATTCATTTCATAGGTGCTTGTAGTTTCCTCTTCTGTAAGCTTGGCTTCACAGGAATAAGCTTGCGTTTCTTGGTGCTTTAACGTCAGGTAGAAAAAACTAGGAATCACTTTAAGTTTCCCCGTAGGAAGCTCTTCAGGGCTGATTCTGATTTTGGTCCACATGTCATCTTCTAGTAGATTTTTTTCCAGATTAATTAAGCTGGACTCTCCCTCAAAGTAGGAGTGGATGGCTACTTCGAACTTCTCCTTGTTCTGTAGTTCCATATAGGTATGTCCGCACCATTCCTGACTAGAAGATGTTATTTTCAAAGAATGCTCTCCGTTTTCTACAGGCAGAAAACTGCTGGTCATCATAGAGTAAGGGTAAATGCCTGTGGTGAATTTTTTAGTGTGGTTTAGCTTTAATACTTGCACATCACTCTCCGAACCGTAATCAGACTTTACCAGTTTAGAGGGATTAAAGGGTTCGGTAACGAATACCAGTACAGATTGGCCTTTATGAATTTCTCCGTAGCGGGCTTGCTTTAATTCATAACTGGATATTTCTGCTTTTCCACCAAACCAGTAGGATTCTATAGTTTCAAGAGGAAGTTTTTTGGTTTTGGCTTCTGGTGTGGCTGGTTTAGAAGCACACGTGAGAAGTAAAAGCGAGCTGAGTGCTAGTCTTAAAATCATCTGTGTAAATTTTAGAACACCGAAGGTAAAAATTGGCAGAAGAAAGTGGTCACAATAAATAACAATGGCACCATTATTAAGGTCACTCGCTTGGAATCTTAGCAAGCTCTAGAATTTGCAACGCGGCTTCTCTCTCTATAAACCCCTGAGATTCCATTTTGTCTCTGCCTTTATAATTCGTGAGCCATGTGTCCATAATGGAACTTACTCCAGGAAATTCTGCGTTCAACTGGCTCATAGAATTCACCTCCCAGAAAGGAGTTTCTCTGGTTACGGCTATCAGTTTATCATCCTGTTCGCCTCTGTCTAGCAGCTTTAGAGCGCCTATTATTTTAATGTTTAGTGTGGCTTCTCTTTCTACAGCCGCTCCCAGCACAAACACATCTAGCGGGTCTCCATCTCCGCCATCTTCTTTAGCCAGCAGCGTGTTGGGAATGTAACCATAGTTGGCAGGGTAAGCCAGGTATTGAACTACACGAGGGGCGCCATCTTTATGCTGGTGTTCTATTTCATTGGATTTTTTATTCAATTCGAATTTATCCAATGTTCCAGCAGGGATTTCTATAATGGCTTTAGCGTCTATGCCTAGAGGTGGAGGAAGTCTCCGTTCAAGTCCCTCCTCAGTTATGATTATATCGCATGAAGCTAAGAAGAGTGCTGGTAAAAGCAAAAAAGTAAGTAGATTTTTCATGACAGAAGGATTTATCTCAGCTAATCTACCGAATATACGGATAGGAGGTGTTAAGGAAAGATGGTGATTTCAGTTCCTTTTTGGATGAGGCTATAGAGGTCATTTACATCAGTATTGGCGAGAGAAACACAGCCTAAAGTCCAATTGCTTTCTTTTTCTTCTCAGGATAAAAAGATACATTGTACTTTACGGCTTTACAGATAGCGCCTATAATAAGAAAATATAAAACCAACACCTTTGAACCCAACCGCTAAATTTCTTACCCTCCTCAGTCTTATTATTTCGGGAGAGGTTATTTTCTTTTTGCCATTTGTACTTCCCAGAATTTTTAGGCCAACTATTCTAGAGGTTTTCCAAATCTCAAATACAGAACTGGGATTTTACTTTTCTGTTTATGGAATAGTAGCCATCGGCTCTTATTTTTTTGGGGGACCACTGGCAGACCGTTATTCTCCCAGAGCATTAATGACTTTAGCGCTTGTGCTGACAGGTTTAGGCGGAATTAGCTTGTCGTTTATCCCAGCGGCAGGAGCTATGTTTTGGTTGTATGGATTTTGGGGAATGACTACCATTTTGCTTTTTTGGTCATCACTCATGAGAACTACTCGGCTGCTAGGTGGAGAATCTTCACAGGGAAAAGCTTTTGGCGTGTTGGATGGAGGAAGAGGATTAGTAGCAGCTTTAGTGAGTGTGGCGGGCATCTTTATTTTGGCTGCTTTTCTGCCAGAAGGAGGAGGGGAGTATTCGGTAGAAGTCAAGGAGGAAGCGCTAAAGAATGTAATTTGGTTTTTTACAGCCATGGTATTACTCACGGCTGTTATCGTTTATCTAGCACTGTCTAAATTGGAGGAGAATAAAGAACTATTGCAACGCAGTACTATAGGCTTCTCTCAAGTAAAACAAGTAGTAAAAATGCCAGAAGTGTGGCTCCAAGCGGTCATTATATTATGTGCGTATTCGGGGTATAGAGTGACAGATGATTTCTCTTTATTGGCTTCAGATGTGCTCGGCTACTCAGATGTGGAAGCAGCCAAATTGGGTTCGCTAGCCTTATGGATTAGACCAGTAGCAGCCGTAATAGCTGGATTTACCGCAGATAGATTTAAAGCTTCATCGGTGTCCATTGTTTGTTTTATCTCCATGATTCTAGGAGGATTACTTATGGTTTTTCCACCTGCAGAATCTTACAGTTACGCGTTAATCCTAATAGTAGTGAGTTCTTCCTGTCTGGGAGTTTACGCCATGAGAGGGCTGTACTTCGCCATTATGGGAGAGGCTAAAATCCCACTGGCTGTCACGGGAACAGTGGTAGGTTTGGCATCCGTGGTAGGATACCTTCCAGATGTATTCATGGCACCTTTAATGGGTTATTTCTTAGATAAGCATGCAGGTTTGGCTTTGGGCCATCAGTATGTATTTGGGTTATTGATTGGCTTTGCAATACTCGGGATAATAGCCACCGTGGCTTTTAAGAAGCTGAACAGAGCGCGCATATAAGTCAGCTGTATTTCTTAGTTTAGGTAATGGGGTTTACTGAACCGATAATACGTCTAGCTCTAGCCTAAAATTTTCATTTTCTTTGTTGGCTATCAGAAAAGTCATCTCTTCTAGAGAGGTTCCCGAGAAGTTAGGAATATCCAATGATCTTCCTCTGTAAGTAGGTGTGAAGTCTGAGAATTTAAGTTGGATTTCTTGCCAGTCACCGTTAGTAGAAAATTCTGTCTTGTAAGAATAATAACTATTCACATCATCTTTTACTCTGAACTGGTAGCTCTTGCCGTCTCCTTTTAGCTTAAGAATAAATGAAGTAAAATCAACTAATGGGACACTCTCAGCTCTATGTCTTACAGATGAAAACCCACCATTATTCTCTAATGAAACAGAACCGTCAAATAGACCTGTACCGTTTTCAGATATAGAAAAGTTCCCCGAAGATCTTCCTCCCATTACGGTATCATCCACTATTTTCCAATCAGAGAGAGAACAGTTGGGTTTAAAATCATAAAGAATAGTAGGTGCGTATTCCATGAGAGTAAAAGCTATTAGTAGGGAAATGTATTTCAAGTGACTAAAGTAGCTCTAGAGTTTACTGTAAAGCTCACCACAGTATCACTGTTAGGTGTAATAAGCCTCTTAATATCTGCAGATCACTAGTGGTTTGATTTAATCTTTCATGTATTTTTTTAGTGCCGACGTGAGCGAGGTCTCACTCTTTTGTTATTAAAGTTATACTTCACTTAAAGTTTATTATAGTGCTAATTTACAATGTATTAAATGGTTATATCTTCACTTTAAGTGAGTTTTATAATAAGGTTCCAGAGACCGTGAGTTCCGTGTTGGGGATGGCGCTTGGGTTAGCTATTCTTACTAAAATAAACCCAAACCGCACCGGCTAGCTTTTTACTGATTACTTTTTCCAGTTCTTCACGCTGTGCTTCTTTTATTTTTTTCACTGATTTAAAATGCTTGAGTAGCTTAGCTTGTGTTTTGGGTCCCACACCTTCCACATTATCTAGAGAGCTGTTAAAAGCATTATTGCTACGCATATCTCTGTGATGAGAAAGACTGAATCGGTGGGCTTCATTTCTCAGGTGCTGAATAAGTTTTAGACTCTCCGATTTTTTACTGATGTACACCGGAAATGAATCTCCGGGGAAGTAGATTTCCTCCAACCGCTTGGCTATTCCTATCACGGCTAGTTTTCCATAAGCACCACATTCTTTTAGCGCAGAAATAGCAGAAGAAAGCTGTCCTTTTCCGCCATCTATAATAACCAACTGAGGGAGTGATTCTCCTTCTCTAATAAGCCTAGAGTATCTTCTGAAAACGACTTCGCGCATACTCGCATAATCATCAGGCCCGATTACAGTTTTAATATTGAATTTTCTATAATCGGTTTTACTCGGCTTGGCATTTTTAAACACCACACACGCACTGGCAGGATTAGTTCCCTGAATATTCGAATTATCGAAACATTCTATGTGTATCGGCAGATCCTGGAGGTGTAAATCTTTTTGGAGTGTGGTTAAAATTCTATTTTGATGTTCTTCAGGATTGGTGAGCTCTACCTCTTTCTGTTTATCACGCTTGTAGTAAATAGCATTTCTCATGCTGAGGTCCATGAGTTTTTTCTTATCGCCAATCATAGGAATCAGAAATTTCACTCCCGGAATAGCTAAGTTCACTTCTACAGGCGTATAGATGGTTTTAGAAGTGCTTTCATACCTCTTTCTTATTTCTATAATGGCAAACTCTAGGAGTTCCGCTTCTGTCTCCTCCAGTCTCTTTTTAAGCTCGGTAGTTTGCGTTTGGGTAATGGAACCGTTATTTACTTTCATGTAATTTACGTAGCCACTTTTGAGATCGCTAGAGATCGTAAATACGTCTACGTTATGAATGTCTGGGTTCACAATAGTGCTTTTGGTCTGAAACACTTGAAGCACATCGAGCCTCTTTTTTACTTCAGCCGCGTCTTCAAATTTAAGTTCAGCTGCCAGTTCCTCTAGGGTTGTTTTAAGCGTTTTACTAAGGTCAGAATAGTTTCCTTTTAAGATTTGTCTAATTCCTTGTACACCTATGTTATAGTGCTCTTCAGACTCTTTTCCTTCGCAGGAGCCTAGGCAGTTTCCCAAATGATATTCTAGGCACACCTTAAACTTAGCAGCGGTTACATTTTCTTCGGAGAGGTTATACTTGCAGGTTCTTATTTTATAAAGTTGTTTTACCAGTTCGAGCACGGCTTTCATGTGCTTCACATTCGCGTACGGTCCGAAGTATTCAGAGCCGTCTTTAATCATAAGTCTAGTAGGAAAAACTCTAGGAAAGCGCTCTTTTTTAATGACTATCCACGGGTATGTTTTATCATCTTTAAGTTGAATGTTATAGCGAGGCTGGTGTTTTTTTATAAGGGAGTTTTCTAGCAAAAGCGCGTCCAATTCAGTTTCTACTACTGTAAATTTTATGTCTACAATTTTAGAAACGAGCAGGCGAGTTTTGCCGTTCTCATATTTATTTTTATTGAAATAGCTAGAGACTCTGCTTTTAAGGTTTTTGGCCTTTCCCACATAGATAAGTTTCTCTTCTTTATCGAAATGTTTATAGATACCCGGGAGTTCAGGTAAGCGTTGCAGTATGGCAGCTATGTGATCTGATTTTTTCAAGTAAGGTCAAAGGTAAATAGTTCCCTAGCACAATGGTGTCCTAAAAATAAAATTAATTATTGGTTATTGAATCCGTAAATTAAAACTTTTTTAAACGTAAAAAGGGGCTAGTCTTGCGACTAACCCCCTTTCACTTCGACCAAGTAAATTGGTCTCCACCCTATATTATTTAACGATCAGTTTTTGCTGGTACATTTGGCCGGAAGAATCCACTTGAATTAAGTACATTCCACTGGATAATTTATTATCGAAGCTATACGTTTTCGATATGTGGGTATTTCTGTTTTGTTCTTCTGACCAAGTCTTAATACGACGTCCGCTAGAATCGTAAACAGATATGTCTAATACGTTATTACTTGCTGTTAGGTTCTCTAAATCGATAGAAAACTCATTTCCTGAGTTAGGGTTAGGGTATACACTAGTGAGAATTTCTTGTTGGTCATCCCATGAAGGGATATTATCTACTAGCTCAAGAGTAAACGTGCATTCGTCTCCATATTCACTCCAAGCTTCACCATGTCTGGTTCTAACCTGAACAGAGAATACATCATTAGCTACTAAGGGCATTTCTTGTGTAATGGTAATTTGATTCATGTAAGTGAAGTAATTATGAGAACTACTTGCTGCGTTAATCAACCATTCAAATTCATCTGCTCCAGTATTTTGTTCCGCTTGAAGAGTATATCCAAGAGTAACATACTCTGCGTTACAATCAGCTTCTGTTAATGAAACTGCTGGTGGCGTGTCTAGAATATTTACAGAACAGGTTCCTCCCCATTCTCCCCATTCTGATTCTTTTTGGATTTTTATTTTCACGTTGAACGAAGAGCCATAGGTCAGAAAATCAAGTTCAGAAAGCATGAAATTATTATTATTACCCATCGTATATGCTTCATCAAGAACAACTCCAGCAGCATCACTGAAATTCCATAAATACATCTCTACACCTGGGACAGAGTTACATCTAAGTTCATCAGAGAGCACAAAACCTGATTTGTTACATTGATTACTTACTAATTGGGTAGTAGGAAGCACTTCTTCACAGTCATAAGGAATGCTAAACTCAGCTTGAGTACTGCACCCTGAATCGTCAGAAACAGTGATTTCATAATCTCCGAAGTTTACTCCAGAAAGCGTTTGGCCGCTGGTCTCATTAGACCAGGAGTAAGTTAGGTTTCCTGTTCCTCCTAGTCCATTGGCTATAGCAGAACCGTCAAAACCTTCGCATGTTTCAGCTAAAATGTCATTCAAGGTCACTACTATTTCTGAAGGTTGTACAACAGCAAATTCAGCAGATGTTTCACATCCATGCGCATCAGAAACCATAAGAGAATAAACTCCTTCATCTAATTCTGATATCGAATTACTTCCACTGTTCCATGAATAGGTATACGTTAATGTGCCTCCTGTTACAGTGGCCGAAGCTGTACCGTCAGCTGCACCGAAACAAGTAATATCAGACTTAAACACAGTTAAAGATAATTCCTGAGGTTCTGAGATAGTAAAGTTTACTGAACTAGCACATCCTATACTAGAAGTGGCTGTTACAGAGTAAGAATTGGCACTTAAATTAGTGATCTGATTTTCTGTTCCACCAGCACTCCATGATATAGAAGAACCAGAAGAAGCAGTCACTGAAGCCTCGCCATCATTCGCTCCATTGCATAGAATGTCAGATGAAGTAACCGCGATGTCAGGATAAGCTTGAACTGTGATCATTTCATCTATCGTTTCTACATCTGCTCCGAAAGTATTCGTAGTAGTTAGAGTGACAGAATAATTTCCAGGGTTAGTGTATTGAATATTTTGTGGATTTTCACTTGAAGATGTAGAAGGTGACCCTCCTTCAAACTGCCAAGACCATCCAGTAGGATCTCCTGAGCTAGTACTATTAAAATTAATAGACTCATCCAGGCATATAGTTTCAGTAGATGTGGTAAATGAAGAGCTTGGAGGATCTCCAACTGGAGCTTCCAAACAAAACTCATGACTAGCAGAGTCTCCAAAGTTGTTTTGGCCAGAAGCGACTTGATTTCCTGAACCATCTAATACTTCATAATCACCTACTAAAAAACCTAAGCCATCTCCGTACTCATCGTAGATTACGAATTCATAACAATCTTCTGATAGACAAACGTTATGTGTCATAATGGCGTTAGGATTATTATCTATATAAGGTCCACCCGAACTTAAGACGTCATCTCCTTGAAGAATAGCCCAAGTGGTTTCGCTGCCTGCATAATCTATATTAATATTTACTGTCGCGATTACTCCTGAGCTTAAAGAAAATCCTGACTGGGCAGCATCATTGCTTGCGTATTCGTCACTTCCTCCATTTGGAGAGCCTGAGTTTGCATAAAATATATGGGTTCCTCCATCTACAGATACTAAAGGAAGTGTAACTAATTCGGATGCGCCAGGAGCTAGATTTCCTGACCAATCGAAAGATTCTATGGCTCCATTGTCCACAGAATGCTGGATTTCCAATGAAGTTAAATACTGCCCTCCATAATTTGTTATAGTTACCTCAGGGAATATATTCCCACTGCATAAAGAGCCCGTTGGGTAATTTACAGAGGAAACACTAGCGTCATATTCTGAAACAGGGACACATCCTAGTGATTCTAAAAGGGATCCTCTTTCTTCAAAAAGAGTAAATCTCATTCTTACTTTTTGGCCTTCGGTAAACATGTTCTTACATGTTTGCCCCGTATAGTCCATATAATTTTCTATTTGTTGTGTTCCTGAGCATTCTGGGCTGCTGCAGCTAGAGTTAATAACGGTTACAGGAGTATCACATACTCTATCTCCCTGAGATTCACAATTAGTTTCATCACAATCAGTCGAATTCTGAAAAGTATGATATAGACCTAAGAAATGACCTACCTCATGAGAAGTAGTTCTGTTCATGTCTGTGTAATTTTTTAAGTTTCCTACTGTCCCAAATGAATTGTGTAAAAGAGTTACTCCGTCTTTCACTGAATTAAAAGGGAAATAAGCAAATCCTTGGATTCCGCTTCCTCCATCATTATCCTCTATTTCATTTACGACCCAAATGTTTAAGTAATCCTCTTTAGGCCATACAGAAAAAGATTTCACGGTGACTTCATCAGCACCTGAGCCTTGACCTACGCCTATTCCCTCGTTTGAATATAAAGGGATAGATGAGGCGTCTGATCTTATAATTCCATTTGTGCTATTTCCGTCTGGATCTCTTAATGCGAGACAAAATTCTATACCCACATCTACTCCATCTCCATCTCCGTTAGTTCCAGCTATTTTTCTAAAGTCTTCATTTAATGCTGCTATAGCACTCTGAACTTGAGCATCAGAAATATTAGAGCCGTCTCCTATGTTTTCACCAACATGGAGTACATGGACTACCACAGGAATGACGCATATTTCGCCATCTCTAAGCTCCATTCCATTTGTTCTACCCACTATTAATCTGCTTTCTAAATTGAATAATCTTCTTTGAAACAAGGCATTGTCCTCTAGTTCGATTTCCTGCACGAGAGTGCTTCCACATTCGGGAAGTTCTTGACTAAGAAGTGCATACGGGGAAAAAAAAGCTAGAATAACTATTAAGACACTTCTTCTCATGACTATTAAATTTGACAGTTCAATAGTTTTACGCTCAGCCAATAATAAAGGTTTCAAGAGACTACAGGGCATAAAAAAGGCCTCTCGAAAGAAGCCTTTAGTCTAATTTTATTAGGAGTACGAGGCCTAGTTCACTGCAATAAGTTCTACATTAAAGACAAGCGCGTCATTTGGCTTAATCACACCCGGTCTTGGATTTACTCCGTATGCTAAGTCAGGATGAATATAAAATTCATAGACAGCACCTTCTTTCATTAACTGTAACCCTTCTGTCCATCCTTTGATAACTTGAGTTACACCAAAAGTAGCAGGAGTTCCTTTTTTTCCTTTGGTAGGGTCTATTGTTCTAGAACTGTCAAAAGGAGTTCCATCGATTAAAGTTCCTGAATAATGAACAGTAACTTTATCTGTAGAAGTAGGAAGAGCACCTGTCCCTTCAGTTAATACTTTATATTGAAGGCCACTTTCAGTAGTCATCACACCATCTTTTTTTCCGTTAGAAGCCAAGAAGTCTTCAGCTGTTTTAAGATTAACAGAATATTTAGCTGATTTCTGTGTTTCTTGGTATTCCTGAACGGTTTTTTGAGCTTCTGTAATATCTACAGAGGCAGTTCCTGCGTATACATCACTTATTCCTCTAGAGATATCATCGTATGATAATCCTTCAAAATCTTGAGCCTTCAAGTTTTCTCCTATACTCACACCTATAGCGTAACTAACTTCTGTTTCTGTGCCATTACTCGCAGATGAACTGCTTTCGTCTTGTGCCATAGTAGAGCACCCCACGATAGCTAAAGAAATAAGAGCTGGTAATAAATAATTTTTCATGTTTTTTTATCTTGTAAATACTAATTTATTTTCAGTTGAAAGGTTACCATCAAATTCGTAACCCTCTTTGTCAAATTTAATTAAATCCTTTTCATCCGAGATTTTTTCCTCGATTATAAATTTAGCCATCATTCCTCGGGCTTTTTTTACAAATATCTGAATCATTTTTAATTGACCATTTCTAAAGTCTTTAAATTCGGCAGTGATTACTTTTCTTTCAGGAGATAAATGAGGAAGAAGAACCTTAGAGTATTCAGCACTGGCTAAATTTATAATAACGTCTTCTTTTTTCATTTCAGACTCTAGCTGCGTAGCAATAGTGTTTCCCCAATGCTTATATAAGTTCGTTTTGGTTTTAGTAAGAGACCATTTACTCCCCATTTCTAATCTATAAGGCTTGATTAGGTCTAAAGGCTTGAGGATTCCATATAGTCCAGAGAGAATTCTAATCTGGGACTGGGAGTGCTCTAGGTCAGCTTTTTTCCAATTATTAGCATTTAAACCCAAATACACATCTCCATTAAAAGCCAGAACAGCTTCCTTTTGTGGTGCGGTTTCCCATTGAGCATAGCGATCCTTATTGAGAGAAGTAAGTGCTTCGCTTAAGTGCATCATTTCACTTAAACTTTTAGCTGAGATAGTATTAAGTTTTTTAGCTAAACTATCTGCCTCTGACAAAAACGCAGGGCTCGAAGCTTCTAAAGATGATGAAGGGGTATCGAAATTAAGTTTCTTCGCTGGAGAAAGAAGAATTTTCATTTATCTATTTTTTAATTTTTAGACCTCTTTTGGTCATTACTACTAAGTTTTTTTTAGTGAGGTCTTGAACTGCTTTCTTAAACGTATTCTTGGTCATTTTTAGTCTAAGCTTAATCTCTTCTTCATCGGAATCCTCGGTAAGTCTTACATATTTCATTTCTTGAACCATAAGTAAAACTTTATGAGAGGCATCTTTAATAGATTTTTCTAGAGAAGGCTGCATGCTTATAATTAGTGAGCCTTGTCTATTATCGTCTACATATCCTGTAAATCGAGCTCCCATTTTAATGTGAGTGACAGCCTCAGCATCTGTTAAATAACCCCAGTATTTGTCTTCTACATTGATCTTAAATCCTCCCTCAGTTTTTCCAACGATTTGACACTTTACTTCATCCTCATTTTGAAAATCATAGCCTCTTCTTTCTAGAAATTTATCTAAATCAAAATCACCATTTAACTTTCCTGTAAGACGGTCTAATCTTAAGGTCACGATGTACTTCTTATTTATCTCTGGCTGGATTCCTTCTTCTCTTTTATGAATAAATAAGTCAGCATCTAATCCCATGTCTGCAAAAAATGCAAATGTGTTCATCCCTACAATCCTTAAATAAGCAAACTTATTCAGTGCCACTAAAGGCTCTTTCATAGTTCCAGCTATGATTCCATCTTTCTTGTTGTAAAGAAACACGGAAACTTTAGCACCTTCTTTTAGCAGTTTGTCAGTTTGATTGTGCGCCATAGGAATTAAAATAGGCCTAGTTTCCATAACTATCTCCGGTTCCATGGTAAGCTTATGCTTCACTGTTTTTTCTATTTCTTCAGTTATTCCTTCAGGGTGAATGAGGTACACGAAATCTCTATCAATTTCAAATATCTCTAACTCGTGCCAGTGACCTAATAAATCCATGATACAAAGGTCTATGATTTGAATTCTTATTCCGAATAAAAATTGTTCTTTTTTATTACTTCATATATTTGAAGCAGTCTTAATTTAAATCAAAAAATTTATGAAACTTTATGTGCTAATTTTCACTCTTTTATTTTCAAGCTTCACCGTCCAATCTCAATGTTTAGAGGGAGAGACAGAAGTGTTTGTGAATGTTTTCACCGATAACTGGGGGTATGAGACCTATTGGCAGTTGGCTAATCAAGGAGAGGCATGTGAAGAGACTCCATTGTATGAAGCTGGAAATATCTTGGAAGTATCATGTTTTGGACCTTCAGATGGTATACCTGCAACAGGAGGTAACGGGTATGCCAGCAATGAAGTTTTCATAGAGGGCCCATTTTGTCTCGTTGAGGGACAAGAATATGATCTCATATTTGTAGATGATTATGGTGACGGAGGATTGATTTTCGAGGTAATTCAAGAGGGTGTCATTACGTCTTACTTAGTTGGCACTGGAGAAGGAAACACGTTTACGTTTACTGCTGGTGATTTAACTCCTGCATTTATAGATGGAGATAGGCCATGTGAGAGTTTTAGCTTAGAAATAGATGGAGATTCTGTAGTTCTAGAAAACGCAGAAGCCACAACAAGCTTTGGTGAGATTTCTCCGGCTGAAGGATTTTGTGGAGCTTATGGACAATGGTGTGGTGGTAATGACGGCCCTTCAAATACAATGTGGGTGACTTTTGTACCGGAGACTGATGGTGCATTTGAGGTTTCTTCGTGTAACGAGTTAAACGACTTCGATACTGCTATAGCAGTATACCAAGTAGAAGATTGTTCTGACTTTTCGACTTATACACTGTTGTCTAGTAATGATGATGCTTATATAGGCTGTTCAGAAGGGGCAACAGGATATGCTTCTACGTGTTATGTAAGTTGTTTAAATCCTGGAGAGACTTATTACATTCAGTTAGATGGTTGGGGAGGAGCTGTAGGAACTTCAGAAATTACTGTAACTACTCATCTGGACGAGCCAGAGGAGAATAGTTATTTAACGGATGTTCAGTGCGCCAATGTGAAGGGAGATACGGGAAGCGGAATAGTTCCACAAATAAACGGTTTAGGAATAAATTACTCTGTAGTCTGGGAAGGGCCTAATGATTTTAATTCTGAGGAGCGCACATTAGAAAATGTTCCTGCTGGGGATTATACGTGCGTCATTACGAATGAATGCGGTTATATTTTTACTGAAACATACACAGTAGAATCGCCTGAAGTTATAGTTCCTAATTTTACGGGAGAATTGACGTCATGCGAAGAGTTAGAAGACGGTCTTATTTTAACTGACATATCCGGAGGGGCAGAGCCTTACGATGTAATTTGGTCTGGACCCGAAAGTTTCCAGTCATTTGAACCTAATATAGAAAATATAGGTGTGGGAACTTACTTTTTAGAAATAGAAGATGATAATGGATGCGGTTATCAGTTTCAGTACACTATTTCTGCAGGAAACAGCCTAGAGTTTAGTTTGGGTGCTAATCCAACGTTATGTTTAGATGAAACCACAGAATTTATAGCGCCTTTAGGATTCTTTCTTTATGAATGGCAGGATGGGAGTGTGAACTCTACTTATGCCTTCTCTGCAGAGGAGAGTGGGGTAGGAGTATTTCCTATTACTTTAACGATTTTAGATGGTGTAGGATGTACTCATACTGATGTCGTGAATGTGACAGTTGAAAACTGTCTAGGTATTTATGATTATACTAGTGAGGATTTCGGTTTATATCCAAACCCTAGCACAGGAAAGGTGAATTTCATTCAAACTAAAAGCACTTTGCTTCAAGGTAGAATCTTGGTGTTTGATTCTGCAGGAAAAGAAGTGTATAATGCTAATGCTGAATTTTCCAATGTTATAGATTTATCTTTCTTGAGTCAAGGGGTCTATAGCGTTATGATTACAACAACAGAAGGTAATTTTAAGAATAAGCTAGTGATCTCTGAGTAGAATCTAGTGACCTATAAAGTAATACTCGTTTCCACTTTCAAAGTGGTTTTCGAAATCTTGTTTACTTAAAGAATCGTTATTGTCTAGATACTCTTCTAGAGTAGATATAGACATATTGCAACGCTTAGAGAAAAAATCAAAGACTTCAGAGGGAGAAGTGCTGTAAAAGTCAGCGGCTCCTTTTCCATGTTCAAAAATGACTAGCGGTTTATGCGTTTTCACCGTGTTTAAAGCTCCTTCAAGAACTTCTAATTCGGCTCCCTCAACGTCTATTTTTATGAGAGCCACTTGACTTATTTCCTCTTCAGATAGCGTATGGTCTAGCGTTGATATTTCTACTGTAATAGTCTCTAAATCTACTTGTCTGTTTTGATAATCTCTTTCCTTGAATCCGCTAAAAGCCTCTGCGTTTTTTACGTGGGTAAATTCCTTTTGGCCACATTCATTACTCAAACCACAGTCTTTAATGATTACAGAATTGCTGTAGTTCTTTTTTAAGGATTTAGCTAAATGTGGAATGGGCTCGAAGCCGATGTGCTTTCCGTTTGGAGCGTACTTGATAAAAAGGTCTAAGATTTCACCTTTATGACTTCCTACATCTACACAATTGGATGAGTCGTCTAGTTTCTTCTCTAGAATCTTCTCTAAGAGGGCGTCATATTTCTGATTCTTAGATATATAAATACCTAATGCAGTAAGACATTTCTTTATGAATTGTTTCAAGGTTTAATAGAAGTTTGATTATTCATTCGATTTTAAGACGTTAACCGTAAAATAGGAGCAAAGAACTTATATTTTTGGCATTAATGGAATGAAAATTTGAATTTCTTACCTATGAATTATACAACAACTATTACAGGGCTACTTTTCGTATTTATTTTAGGTAACTGTGGGAATCAACCAGACCTTATAGAAGTCCATTCTTCGGCAGCTATAGAGATTATAAGTGAGTATCAAGATAAGGAGACAAATTTTAAAAATGTAATTTTGTCTAGCCGAACATCTATTCCTGGTGTCCATTCTAATTTAAGAGGAACTAGGAAGTACGAACTCAGTATGGGTGTAGGGTTAGCTTCTTCTATAGAGTTTAAACGATTAATGGTAGATAGTGTGGTTATTCCATTGGCGGTTCTTAGGATAAACGGAGAAAAAAAACCTGGATTTTTATTGGAAGAAAGCATTGAGTTCGTTAGTATATCAGCATACAGAAGAATGTATGGCACAGACGCTAATGTTCCACAAGTTCATGAGCCTGTGGTCTATGAATCTTCTGGCTTGAGATTATCAAAAGGAGCCGTTTTGGAGTACACCAAAGATGGGATGCCTTATTACTTAGAAATTGAAGAGATAAAGATAATGCCTAAAATTTACGCTCCTTGAGAATGAAAGAATTGACCAAAAGAATACTGTTTCCTCTTCTGCCAGATAGTCTTTTAAAAAGGATGCGGTCCAAGCATTACTTAAAGAAATTTTCGGAATTAACGGGAGAAGAAGAGCCGGAAATGGCTATTATAAATGATCTAGTTAAAGCCGGAGATTCTGTTTTAGATATAGGAGCAAACTTCGGAGCGTACACAAAGCTGTTTTCAAATCTGGTAGGTGAAAAAGGACAAGTGATTTCATTCGAACCTATTCCAGAAGTGAATGGGTACTTGAGGGCTAATATTAGCTCGGGGAATATACATAACGTTGTGGTACATGATTTTGCACTAAGTAATTCCTCTGGGGAAGCTCGCTTTTCTATTCCTAAATTCGACCATTCTGGAGATAATTTTTATGAGGGCCATTTAACAGAAGGTGAGGGAGATATTACGGTAGAGGTTCAGCGGTTAGATGATTTAGGAATAGATAGAAAAGTTTCTTTTGTTAAGTGTGATGTAGAAGGAGCCGAATTATTAGTGCTAAAAGGTGGTGTGGACTTCATAGCTAAGCATAGGCCGATTTTTATGCTTGAAATAAATTCAGACATCACTACTCCTGAGGCTAAAGAGCTTATTCAATTTATGGAAAAACACGATTATGAAATCAGATTTATGGAGGGAAATAAGTTAGTGAGAGCTAAGCCTGAGTCTCATGGAGTGAACTACTTTTTCTTTTCTCGTGCTTAAATCTAGAGCCAAATGGAATTAGGGATTTCTTTTGGGGCAATCCAGATAAGTTCTGGGCTTTTAAATTGGTTGAGTTCCTTCTTTAAACGGGTTAGCTCTCTTTTTAAGGATTCTTTAATGGATTGAAATCCATGGCGGACAGCTGCCCGGTTAAGTAGATTAGAGAGTTTTTTTCGGGCTCAGCTGTGCGAATTACCAGCTTGGTCGAAATCTGGTTTCCTATGGTAGTTACTTTTAGCTCAGCTTCTTTAATTAGCTCTAGGACTCCTCCGCCTCTAAATGAAGAAGGAATATTTAGCTTATCGGCTATGGAGTTTAATTCTATAAAATCCAAATAAGCATGTATGGCATTGGGGTTAGCTATAGTTTCCTTTGGATAATTTTCTGTAGTACTAAACCACAGCGTAGAATCTATTATTTGAGAATAGTGTGATTGGCTTGGGAGAAGCTTATCTAATTTCAAGTTATTGCTCGGTATAGTATGGAGTGTAAGATTTCCTGTATAAGTTAATTGAGTCACGGCCTTCAAGGTTTTCTCTTCTATCGGTTCGAAATTGTCATCGTAGGAGTATGTAATAGACTCTATATTTACATTATCAGTTCCATTTACAGAAAAGTTAAATAGGCCATCCCAGTTCACCAACTCTCGTGAATCAGTGAAAGAACGAGTAAAGTCGTCTGCTAATATTTTAGCTGCGCTTTTTTGTAACCAGTAATCCCACATTTCAGGAGAGGTGTCTAAGTTCACGTAAATGCTGGCTATTGAAGATTTAGGGAGGCTTTCACCTAGCTTACTAAACGGGTTAGTGGCTTCATCATCGTTAGACTCTATTAGGCCAGACAGTAGAATTTCTCCATCTCTAAATGAAAGATGCGAGATAGCGCTAGGAGAGTGCTTGAAAAATGAATTTCTTGCAGATATTTCGTCTTCTTTTATGTAAAATGAAAAGTGTTCATCAGAGTTCTGTAATTCTTCTAGAGCAGGATCCAAAGGATTTCCGTTAATAGCAGTTATGCCTTTCCAAGCCTCTTGAGCTAATGAAACATTGGTACTAGGACTCATGGTTATAAAACAAATTTTATCAGAAAAAGTAATGTAAGATTTTAGATCAGGAGAATAGAATTCAGTTTCAGATATGCTGCTCAGTTTGCTGCTGGCAGTTAGCTTTTGAAGATAAGCACTAAACTCAGATTTACTTTGTATAGGAATTAGCGCACTTACTGTCTCCTCTTCTAAAAACACGATTATCTTTCTTGAAAGGTTTATTCCTGATAGCTGAACTTCATTTTGAAAAGATTCAGTACGATCCCCTTTTTCCAGTTTATCGCTTAACTTTAAGAGGTCAGAGATGTTAGAGAAAGCGAGCTTAACGAATGCTTCTAGATTAATTACAAAAACGGCATCTGCTGTTTCAGGAATAGCTTGGAATACATTAATGTTTGCTTGGTCATTTACTTTTTTACTGTGTAGGTAGTAAACTCCAGCTAAAAGTAATAGAACTGCTATGCTCCCTAAAGCTATTTTTAAGCCTTTCATTTTTTAGTTTCTAAGCGTGTTATTAGATTGATTCATATTTATGAGTTCATTAAAAGTACTCAGAAAATAGTCAAGTGAATTGGCATGTTCTCCTCGAGTAGAAAGCGTAACTTCGGAAGAAAGCACATCTCTCATAATTTTCTTTTGGGTGAAAGAGATGTTTCCTGCAGTTTCTCTCATGAAGTCGACCATAGACTTCGCATCAGTAGGTAAATCTTCCAAAGGAACTTTGTTGGCTAATTCTTCCCCGTTAATGCGCATTACAGAACTATAATCGGTGATGGACGACTTTTGCTTAGAAGAAGGGCTTCCACCCCCGTTTTGTATAAAGTCTAATACTACTTGAGAAGAGAAGATAAAAACTATGCCCTCTTTTTGCATCGCGTAAATGTCTATTGGGGATTCCTTTCCTGCAGCCAGTTTATAATAGTTGTTCTCTTTTTTGAACTCGCCATTCGAGCTTATTTCTGCGAGTCTAAAAAAGTTGTTTATGTTCTTTTCATCTTCAGAAGAAAACATGATTAAAAAATCGGGGAGTACTTCCTGCTTTATACCAGTAATCTCTTTATAGTTCCATTCTTCATCATACTCGTAGGTAGTGTATTCTACATCATAAGTGTTAATGTCAGTTATGCCCGCGTAAAAGTCTCCTTTTATTAACTGAGATATAGCATTTTCATCCAAAAATAAATCCACGAAATCAATGATAATACTGCTTACTTCCCCTACATCTATTCCTTCTTCACTCGGCAGACTTTTAACCATTTTCTTTAAATAACCGTAATATCCATTTAGGATACTTTTAGTATCATAAGCTCCAGATACAAATGCGATTTGATCATTATAAGGAATGTATTTTAACATCTCTGGATTTACTTCAGCATTCATCATTTCAGCGCACCATTCAGACATATCTCCGCCTAATTTGGCGTTAGACTCAACTCTTAATTCATCTTTGTCATAAAAGCCATTTAACGACATCCATTTAAAATCAGCATACATGTCATCCATCATTGCTTCTAATTGTTTTACTGTAGAAGATTTGTATGTGCCTGGAGTACTATTCATCATGTATTTAAATAGACTAGAAGAACCATTAATTACAAGTGAAAAATCAGCTTTAGGGTCTACCATCTTAGAGTCGAGAGAAGTAGCCGTACTAAAATTGTTAGCCAATAACTCCAGCGCATAGTTTTTACTATAGTTAGTTATTTCGTCAATCTGCACAGTTTCTTCTATCTCAAGCTGTTCATAATAAGACAGTTCTTCGATGCTCTCTATTTCTTTTAGGTACTCTAAGTTTATAGAATCCTCTATGATTTCCATCTGCTCTGCTGCCTCTTCTTCGTATGGAATAGTCTCTACTATATCTTCTTCTAGCAGGGTGTTTTCATCATAGTAATATTCAGGAGCGATGGGAGTTTCATCATAATAAAAAGATTCCTTTTCATAAGAAGGTGTTATTACAGCATAGGTGATTAAGCCTTGATTTCCTTTTATAGCTCTAGTGTATCCATCACTTACAGAGTATTCGACACCCAATTCGTTTTTTATCTCAGCATCTTTCATGAAAATGCTCTTAAATACCTTTACATCATCTAACTCGAATGTAGTCCCCATAAGCATAGTTCCTTCCTCTTTAAAGCTCATGAATAGTTGAGCATTAGCATAGAGGTTAATTCCTAGTTCATCTATTTTTCTTCCTGATTCTCCAGAAGCCCTGACCATTTGAGCAAAAATATTATTTACCGCATCTATTTCTTTCATTTCCTGCAGAGAAACTTTTTCTAAAAGTTTACCTCCCCTGAGTGTAAAGATCATATCTGCACTTTCTGGGGTCATTACCGTGTTTTGCGCAGCAATGTTAGACCAGCATGCAATAGAAAGGACCACTGTTATAGTAAGGATTAATGATTTCATTTTTTGCTTATTTAGATACTTCGTTTATTAGATTGAATATATAGTCCCATCTGTTTTGAAATCAACTTTTGGAAAGGTTAATACCAGTTTCAGGTAGGTTAAATATTAGTTAAGCGTAATTATATTTTCGAGGGTGTATTTTTTTGTCATTAAATCTAGCACGTTAACCTTTATCATAGCTGCTCTCTTATTAGGCGAGATTCTAGTTTCGGTATTGGAAACAGAATTAATATCAGATTGAAATCTATAGATTCCAGTAAATTCCGCATTCTTGAGAAGCGCTAAGTCTTGTTGTTTTACTTTTTCCAAATCCGCTTCATCAGAATAATCTCCTTTTCTTCTGAAGGATTTAGAAGAAGAGTCAAAGGTGAAGTGATCATCAGAATTAGCATAAGGGTCGTTTATGTCATACGCAGACTTCACTATTCTGGTGGCCTCATTAAGTGCATTTGTATGCGCGAAATCACATGAGAATTTGAAGATGTAGTCATTGAAGTTTAGCTCCTGTTTTAGGTTCGTAATGCCTTCTGTCTTTTCCATAAGCTCCAGGACTTCATTAATTTTTATTCTGAGATCATTTTCATCTGGAATCTTCTGTCCTTTTATACTGTCCAGAAGCATGAGCGAATTAATTTTAGTTCTGCTTTGGCTGAGATTAACTGTATAGCTGAGAGCCCCAGAACCATCGTTATTTACATTTACTTCTTCTATTATCTCAAAACAACTGCTGAGTGAAAAGGCTAGAATTATAAGAATAAGGTATTTCATAGATTTAATTAAAAACTTGATCTTAAAAATACAAGCAAATTAAATGCTCTAAGATTTAAGCACAAATTTATTTAAAACATGGACATTAAAGGCACATTTTTGAATATGAGGTGAGTGGAGACTGTAGGTTAAAATTCAGATGAAATGTTTACTGGTTTATGATTAGTAATCATGAACTCATAGAAGGGGGGTAAATGGTCTTTTGGAACCCCAGGACCAGTGGTGTTTAAGTCTGAACTCGTTAAATATAGAATTTAATTTTAGGAGGGAATCGGAGTGCTTAGTGCTCGCTTTTCATTCCTTTTTACTTTCATGTAAATTTGGAAATAACCATAGTTACCAGTGCGTTCCAAGTGTACTTCTCTTTGTCTTGCTTTAGGTTAGAAACGAATTCCTCTTTTTTGCTCGTAGAAAAATAGTCCAGTAAATTTTCAGAAATTTTCTGTGGATCTAGCGGGCTAACATATCCTACTCGGTTATGTGGAACCATCTCAGTTAGTCCACCTACATCAGAGACTAAAAGAGGCAGGTTAAAATGATAAGCGATTTGAGTCACTCCGCTTTGAGAAGCTGTGTGATACGTTTGAGCTAAGATATCTGAAGCACAGAAATAGGATGGAATCTCTGCGGAAGGAATGAAGTGGTCATGGATGATTACATGCTCTATCAGTCCGAGTGTTCTAATTAACTGGTCGTATTTTTCACGATCTTCATAAAACTCACCTGCTATGATTAACTGGATAGATCTGTCTTTTTTTATTACTTCAGAGAGTGCGCTTAATAATATATCTAAACCTTTATAAGCCCTCACTAAACCGAAGAACAGGATGTAATTTCCGTTTTTTTCTAAGCTTAATTTTTTCCTCGCTTCTTCCTTGGGGATAACCGCTCCTAAATCGGTGTTTATAGGATGGAATAGACTTAAAATATCCTTATTCGTAAAAGCCTTTAACTCCTCTTTCACATGAGAAGAGAGTGTAATAAACCCTTCACACTTAGCCATGAAATAGTTAGTCAGAGCTTGATCTCCTTTTCTTTTTTCATGCGGGATGGCATTGTCACACATGGCCAATACTTTTGTTCGTCCATTGATTAATTTAGCTATAGAGCCTAATGCGGGAGCCATAAATGGGATCCAATATCTTATAATAACTAAATCGGGAGACTTCTTATTGATATAATAAGCCGCTCTGAGCCAGCTTATAGGGTTAAGGCTACTTACTTTTCTTTTGATATTTAGATCTCTGGGAGCTTCATCCTCTGAGTATTGATTAGTCCCAGGAAACAAGAAGTTAGGGTACTGCATGGTAAAAGTGACCAACTCACACTGATGCCCCAATTTATTAAACGATCTGCATAAGGAGTGATTCGTATCAGCTATTCCGCCTCTGTAAGGAAATGCCGGTCCTATGATGATTACGTTCATTTTAAGCTACGTTAATGAGTTTAAATTTGGCGCCATGTATACCGTTAATAGCATTCTCTAGGAGGGGAGCGTTATCCATTCTTATGTCGGTAAGAAGTGAGCAGGATAGCTGGAAGTCTGGTTTATTCATCTCTAACTGAAGCTCTTTAATTAGAGACATCACCTTAGGCATGGCGTTATAATCAAACTCTAATTTATAGAAATGATGAACGTGCCTCTCCAGAATAGAGTTCTCATTAATAGCCATTTTGGCTGCCGTTCTATAAGCATCTATTAGACCGCCTACACCTAATTTCACTCCTCCGAAATAACGCACGACACATATAAATACATTGGTGAGTTCGAAAGATTGAATTTGACCTAAAATAGGTTTTCCAGCAGAGTTTGACGGTTCTCCATCATCATTAGCCCTAAACACTTTTTTATCTAGGCCTAATCTATAAGCGTAGCAATGGTGCCTGGCAGAATGATGTTCTTTCTTTACTTCCTCCAATCTCTCTTTTACTTCCTCTATGGAGTAAGCCGGAAAAGCATACCCAAAATGCTTACTGCCTTTCACTTTGTATAAGCTTTCAGAAGAAGTTTTTAACGTGCGGTATGAGTCTTTAGGAGTTTCGATAGGAGTTAATCTAAGCGTGTGTAAATAGAGTTTTGACTTTTAAATTCAGGTACGATTTCTTTTAGCATTTTTACGAGCGCTTCATTATTCTGTCCGTCAAACAGTGAAATCAATTCGCTTATTTTTTTTATAGAGGCATCGTTATTTTCAGAGGATAGCTTAGCTATCATGATTTTTGGGTGATGCGTCTCTATAGTGTTTTCTTTAGAAGTTAGCAGTTCTTCATACAGTTTTTCTCCCGGTCTTAATCCTGTGAATCTAATCTCTATATCCTTTCCCTCCTCCAGTCCAGATAGCTTAAGCATTTTTTCAGCAAGGTCATAAATCCGTATGCTTTCACCCATATCGAAAACGAATACCTCGCCTCCTTTCCCCATAGTTCCTGCTTCAAGCACGAGCTGTACCGCTTCGGGAATAGTCATAAAGAACCTCGTTACATCTTTATGCGTCACTGTAAGCGGACCGCCCTCTCTAATTTGTCTTTTAAACAGAGGAATTACACTGCCATTAGAGCCTAGAACATTCCCGAATCTAGTAGCTATAAATTTAGTTTCAGAAGTACCGTTCATAGCCTCGCAATACATTTCCGCGGCTCTTTTGGTAGCACCCATTACATTGGTTGGGTTTACTGCTTTGTCGGTAGAGATTAAAATGAACTTTCCTACTTTCTGCCGAATAGCTTCATCAGCTAGATGTTTCGTTCCTGAAATATTGGTAAGAACAGCCTCTGAAGGATTTTCTTCCATAAGAGGAACATGCTTGTAAGCTGCAGCATGAAAGATGACATCTGCTTTGCATTCGTCTAAGAGGTGTCTTACTCTTTCTTTCTGAGAAACATCACCTATAACCAATTCACACTTAGGACTACCTCCTGTTACTTTTAATTCCTGTTGGAGGTCATAGAGAGGAGTTTCGGCTTGGTCAAATATCCATAGCTTCTTTGGGTTGAAGTTTAGAATCTGTCTTACCAGTTCTGAGCCAATAGATCCTGCTCCTCCAGTAACCAGAATGGTTTTATTCTCTAAGTCTTTGAATATATTTTCCTTGGAAAGAACGATGGGAGTTCTGCCAAGTAAGTCTTCTATTCGTACGGTTTGCAACTGCTTTAAAGAGAGTTCTCCTTTGATCCATTTTTTTACAGGTGGAACATTCAGAATAGTCGTTTTAGAGTTAATCGCTTTCTCAGCTATTTCTCTTTTCTTAGCAGGGTCAAGGTTCTGTATGCTGATGATAATTTGTTCTACTTTTTTAGAGTTTAGAACCTCATTTAATTTCTTAGAGTCATATATAGTGACTCCATCTAATTTTTTTCCGACTTTAGATTTATCATCGTCTATGAAAGCCACTATTTCTATTTGCGCACTTGGATCCTGGTCTATAGTTTGTTTAGTGATTAATCCAGATTCTCCCGCTCCGAAAATGGCTACTTTCATTCGCACCCTATGTGGATTTTTAAACTCAGTGTAAAGTAATTTGACACTTAGCCTGAATAGCACAAGGGATACTAGACTAAAAAGAAACTCAATAGTTAATATTGAATTTGGGAGGAGGAATAGCTCACTGCCAAAAACGTATTTGTATCCTATGCTAAAAGAGTAAAGGAGAACCGTGCCCAAGAATAGGGCTAGAAAAATTCTACGAGTATCTTCTATACTGGTGTATCTAATGATTCCTGCGTAAGACTTGAAAAGAAGAAAAAACAGTACTCTGACTCCTATGAATAAGGGGAAAAACTTAGAACCTAAAGTCCACTCTTCACTAGGGATATTGAAATCAAACCTAAGTAAATAAGCGACTACATAGGATAGAGTTACCAGTCCTAAGTCAATTAAAAAAATGATCCAACGTGGTGTATTTCCTGAGGGAAGCTTCATAAAGAGTAATTACCCTTCAAATGTAATAGAAAAGATAAAGGCTCTAGACTTTAAGCTGCTTACATTTCTACTGTAAATAGTGTCATCCTGTATTAGGAGGTTGGGAATCCCTAAAGAGCTCTTGAATTCTAGGGACAATTTGAAGTATTCTAAGAAAAAATCGAAACCACCGCCTATATCTATAGAGTAATCGTGATCTATTATTTTTATGATTTGGTTAGCGCTTAAGTCTTGGTTTACATCTTTCTGAGACTGCATATCTAGACTGTATTTACCACCAGCCAGCATGTAAGCCGCAAAATTTCTAGATCTATTCGTCCTTAATTTGAAATTAATAGGAAAGTCTAGGTAAACGGATTCTATTCTTCTGCTCTCTGTGTTTCTATCTAGATCAGACTCTAGAAATGTGAAATCCATTGTTCTATCCTGAAATGAAAGCCCAGGTAAAAAGCGAATGTGAAAATTCTTCATTAGGTCATAACTAGCGAGCAAATTCAAGTTGAACCCTGGCTGAGGTTTCATCGTGATAGCTAGAAGTGAGTCGGTAAAATCAAAGTCAGGCGCTCTTTGCATCGAAAAGTTCGAACTATTATACCCCAATATGAATCCAAAATGGTAGCTTCTTCTATCAAATCCAGAAAGGTTAGTCGCAGTGTTACGCTGCGCGTAAGAGTCCATACTGAACATAAGCGTACAAAACACCCCAAGTATAAATAGCTTTATGTAATTCTTCTTTTCCAACTGTTTTTAGAAACGGTTTATGGGTGCATATATTGTAATATTAGGTGTGTTTAACGAATATCCTCCCGGCTATTCCGCTAACCACAGCAGAGCATGTTAAATTGAGTAGAAAGAAGTAAGTGAAAATTAAGGATAAGAATACCTTCATATTCAGCATGGTCAGGAAGTTACCTCTTATTTCTGTAAGGTATTCCTCTTCGCTTGGTAATTCCTCCCCTTGTGGTATGCTTATTTGTCCTTTATTAGCTTCCATCACAGCGTCATAACCACCTGCTCCATTCATTTGTTCGCGCAAAAGTTCTATCCTTTCATCTACTATTCCTGCTACATATTCAGTGTCAATAGCCATATAATAAATGGCCAAAAAGCCAAAGATGATTAAGGAGTATTGTACTGCAGATTTCATGGAAACTTTAAAGTCTATCAAGAAATCTGTTCCGTTTCCCGGTGCATAGTTAGCAGGTATGCCCTCAGAGTTCTGATCGCCCAGACTTGAATCTATAGAAGATTCAGCTTTACCTTGAGTGAGATTAGAATAATGGTCTTTAAGCGCTTTATAGATAATATAAAGCGTAAAACCAATATTCAATGACACCACTAATTGAGTATATGCTACCGAGTTCCCAGAATAAAAGAGCAACAGTTTAACTGCGATCCATACAGCAGCTAGAATCAGAATTAAACGCTGAAGAGGTTTCATTAGCTATTCATAGAGATTAAAAACTCTTCGTTAGATTCTGTAGACATAATTCTACTTTTAACGAATTCCATAGCTTCTATAGGATTCATATCAGCAAGATGTTTTCTTAGAATCCAAATTCTCTGAAGCGCTTCTTTATCCATCAATAGATCTTCTCTTCTAGTTCCTGAAGAAGTAATATCTATAGCAGGGAAAATTCTTCTATTGGCGATTTTTCTATCTAGCTGAAGTTCCATGTTACCCGTTCCTTTGAACTCTTCAAAGATCACTTCATCCATCTTAGAACCAGTGTCAGTTAATGCCGTAGCTATGATGCTTAAAGAGCCACCATTTTCTATGTTTCTAGCTGCACCAAAGAATCTTTTAGGCTTGTGAAGTGCATTTGCATCTACACCACCAGTTAATACTTTACCAGAAGCCGGACTCACAGTGTTATATGCTCGAGCTAGTCTAGTAATAGAATCTAGAAGGATACAAACATCATGTCCGCATTCTACCATTCTCTTAGCTTTCTCTAGTACGAGGTTGGCTATTTTTACGTGTCTATCTGCGGGCTCATCAAACGTAGAGGCTATTACTTCAGCATTTACACTTCTTTTCATATCCGTTACCTCTTCAGGTCTTTCGTCTATAAGAAGGATAATTAAGTAAGTCTCAGGATGGTTCTCAGCTATAGAGTTAGCTATTTCTTTTAATAATACAGTCTTACCAGTTTTAGGCTGAGATACGATCATTCCTCTCTGTCCTTTTCCTATAGGAGCGAACAGATCCATTAGTCTAGTAGAGATGTTTTTAGAATTTTTCCCTAATTGAAACTTTTCCTCTGCGAAAAGCGGAGTCAAATATTTGAATGGTATTCTATCTCTTACGAACTCAGGGCTTCTCCCGTTTATAGACTCTACAGAAATAAGCGGGAAATATTTTTCTCCTTGTTTAGGAGGTCTAATATTACCTACAACAGAATCACCAGTTTTAAGCCCATAGAGCTTTACTTGACTTTGAGCTACATAAACGTCATCTGGAGAATTTAAATAATTAAAATCAGAAGATCTTAAGAATCCGTAACCATCTAGCATCATTTCTAATACACCTTCAGCCTTTATCTGGCCATCAAAGTTGTAACCATGCTCATCAGCCTTGCCTCTTTTTTGCTCTTTCTTGTGATGATTGTTCTGGTTATTGCCCTGATTCGGATTGTTACCCTGATTTGGGTTGTTGTTCTGATTCGGGTTATTATTTTGATTTGGGTTGTTATTCTGGTTCGGATTATTGTTTTGATTCGGGTTATTCTGATTTCTAGTGTTTTTGTGATCAGAATTAGTGTTTTCTCGCTGTGGCCTGTTATTGTTCGAATGAACAGGTTTCTTAGCTTGAGTGTTTTCTTTTTGTTCTGATACTTCTGCCGTTTCTGTAACGTTTGCTTTCGGAGCAGCAGGAGTATTAGAATTAGTAGTTGAATCAGAAATAGCTACTTTTTTTCGCGGTCTTTTACCTTTGGCTGGTGATGCCGATCTTTTGCCATCTGCTGAGTTTACCCTAGTAGCGTCTCTTTGAGCAGGAGTCTCTTTAGGCTTAGAGGATTCTACAGAAGTAGAATCTTCTTTAGGCGCAACAGGCGCAAATTCTTTTTTAGGAGCTGGCTTTCTAGATGTGTTTGGTTTATGCGCAGCTTTATTAGCTTCAGGGGCCTTAATAGGAGCTTTAGTAGGAGGGTTTACCGCCTGCTCATCTAATATTTTGTAAATAAGATCTTGTTTTTTAAGCTTGTCAGCTTTTTTGATATCAAGTTTAGCGGCTACATCTCTAAGCTCTGCTACCTTCATACCATTTAATGAAATAATGTCGTACATCTATTGCGAATGAATTCAGTAATTAATCGTGAATTTGGATTTTCGGATTGAAATTCTCTATCTGTTGTGATTTGTGTTATGCTTGGCTGATTGCCAACTTAAGATTTTACAATATTAATGTTTTTTTTCATTGCTAAGCAGTAAATGGTTAATAATAATGCACTCTGAATTCTAATGGAAAATTATCTTTGTAGAAAAAAAGAAGTTATGCTGCAAAGAATCCAAACCGTATACTTACTGTTAGCTGCGGTTTCATTGTGTCTATTGTTTTTCTTTCCTATTTGCTTTTATGAGCTGGGAGATTTAAGCTATTCACTAAACATTAAAAATCTATTAGGCTCAGATGGGTCTGTAGAAACGAGTGAATGGGGAGTTGGGCTTATGGCCTTAGGTCCTATATCCTTAGCCATGATTGTGTTCATGCTCACGCAGTTTAAAGAAAGACAAAAACAGCTTTCATTAGGAAGAGTGATTTATTTGCTATTAGCAGCGCTGATAGTTATTTCTATGGCAGTCATAGAATATAATAAGCCTGAAGGAGCCGAATTGACTGGGTATTGGCTAGGTTATGTTGCGCCAGTAGCGGCACTGCCTTTTGTGTTTTTAGCGAATAGAGCTATAAAGAAGGATGAAGAATTGGTTAAATCCTTAGACAGATTAAGATGAGAATTATGTTATTAGTTTCCTTGTGCATGCTAATTCTGAGTTCCTGCGGGAGAATTCCTTTTGACCAATGGAATAGCGCAATTTCCCAGTATGAGTCTGTTCTAGATGATCAAATGAAGGGTTCTGCCGGAATAAGTGAGCCTGATGTGTTTCTATTTAATGGAGTCTATAGTGCCACTCGAAATAAAGAAGCACAACCTTACCGATTATTGAAAAAGAATGCAGAAAACATTGAGAGTGCTTCTAAAAGAGTGTCTGAGAGTTCTCAAGAAAGATTAGACGCTATTAAATATTTTAGAACAGAGCAAGCTCAAAAACCATTAACTAAACCAGGTTCTCAACTATCAAATTATAAGGCTCTAATAGCATCTCTTCAAGACCAAGAGAAAAGTAATGCTCTTGATTTAAAAAACTTGATTATAACAGATGCGGTTTTCGATTCTATTTGCGCAGCTCATAAAATAAAGGCGCTAGCTCTTCTGGATTTTGAGGTTGAGTTATCTCAGAAGATGAGTGAGTTAGAAATAGATTTCGATTCTCTAAAAGTCCTTTATGACGATTATAAAAGAGACATTACGAGTCGAGCTGACTCAAGAGAAAGTATGACGGCCATCAATAAAATGAAGCAAAAAATACGTCAGTTAGATAATGAGTTTTATCAGTTTTCGAATCTATACGCTAGAATAAGCTCTTTAAGGGCTGATGCGTTTATGTTTCAAGGGCCATTTATAGATGAGATGTCTGAGGTAAAATCAATTCGTCAAAAAGACATGAAAATATCAGGCTTGCTCTCTGAGCTTGAAAAAATGGTGACTGACTATTAAAAAAAGAGAGGTATTCAGCTGCATCCCTTATGTTTTATTGATTTAGCAGATTTCGGATTACAGTTCTGTTCCTCTAAGCCCAAGTTCGATCACTTCTAGGTTACTCATTTTTCCGGCATGAACACAGAAGCGTAACATTGTTCTCACCTTATGAAATCCTTGAACTCCTGCCGCTCCTGGATTAATATAAAGCATATCATATCTAGCGTCTTGTTGAACTTTGCATATATGACTGTGGCCACAGATAAATACATCAGGTCTTTCGGCTACCATGCTCTCGTGAATTCCTTTAGAATATTTCCCTGGTCTTCCGCCTATATGAATCATCCAAAAATTCATTCCTTCTACAGAAATTCTGTGAATGTGCTCGGTGGCACTTCTTATTTTAGCGTTATCTATATTTCCATATACGGCCCGAGTAGGTTTATGAGCTTCTAGCTTTTCTAGGACTTCCATAGAACCTATATCACCAGCATGCCATATTTCATCTACCTCATCGAAGTAATGGAGTATACGCTCATCTATATGGCTATGGGTATCAGAAATAAGTCCTATTCTCGTCATCTTTATTCACAGTAGAAGTAGTACAAATAGAATTAATTTTCGCGTTGCAACGCCTAAAAACTTCGAGTTTTATATCACACAGAAATCTTTGGTTAGGAATTTGTAAACATTCCTGCAGAAGACCCGTTTTATCAATAAGAAAAACCACTCGATGAAGAACCTATTTATAGTTTTAGCAGCTCTGTCTATGAGCTTCTCTGCTTCAGCTCAAGGAAGGAATACAGATTATTCTACAGAGAATAAAAAAGCCATAAAGCTATTTGAACAGGCTACTGCAGCGCTTACTTCAAGAGAGCACGAAAAAGCAGAGGCTTTATTCAAGCAAGCCATTCAAAGAGATGAAAATTTCACAGACGCATACATTGTACTTTCTGAGTTATACCTAGAAACGAACGATTTAAAGAGTGCTAGAAAACAATTAGAAAAGGCTATATCTATAGAGCCCAGAAAGTTTATGGCGGCTTACTTTTACTTGGGAGAGATAAATATGAGTGAATCTGATTATGAGGCTGCCATTTATAATTTCACTTTGTACGAGAAGTCTAATCCAGCGGCATCTCCGATGACAGAAAGAGCTACTAGGTCATTAAGGAATTGTTCTTTCGCTCAGGAGGCATTGAAGAATCCGGTGCCGTTCGAGCCTATAAACTTCGGTCCTTCTATCAATACGAAATTCCCAGAATATTACCCTACGCTCACAGTAGATGAGGATGAATTGTTATTTACCCGTAGAATAGAAAATGGCAATGCCTTTAATGGTGTTCACGAGGATTTTTATGTGAGTAATAAGGAGAATGACCAGTGGGAAAACGCAAAGAATCTGCGTGTAGTAAACACATTAATGAATGAAGGGGCTCCGAGTTATTCTGCCAATGGTAGAATACTTTTTTTTACAGCATGTCAGCTCTTTGATGATTATGGAGCAGGGAGAACAGGTTATGGCTCCTGTGATTTGTTTTATGCTTACAAAGAAGGAAAAAATTGGACTGAGGCCATGAATTTAGGAGGGACGATAAACTCTGGGGTTTGGGAATCTCAGCCCTCATTTTCTGCAGATGGAAAAACGCTGTATTTCGTAAGAGGAAGGCGTTCAGGAAAAGGTATTTCCCATCAAGATATTTGGTCTGCGGAGCTTAGTGATAAAGGCACATGGTCTAAGCCATCTAAAATTCCGGGCTTGGTAAATACACCAGAAGTAGAAGAGTCTGTTTTTATACATCCCGATGGACAGACGCTATACTTTGCCTCAGACGGACATCCTGGAATGGGTGGGTTGGATTTATTCATGTCTAGAAAGCACCCAGACGGAAGTTGGGGAGAGCCAGTAAATCTTGGTTATCCCATCAATACAGCAGGAGATGAAAATAGTTTGCTGGTTTCTTCGAGTGGTAGTCTAGCTGTTTTTGCTAGTGATAGACCAGGGGGATTTGGTGACTTGGATTTATATCATTTCGAGCTTCCCGAAAATGTAAAACCACAGCCAGTAACTTACGCTGAAGGGTTAATATATGATGCTAAAAACTTTAGGCCGCTAGATGCTTCGTTCGAACTCGTAGATTTAGAAACAGGAGCTTCTGTAGCGGTAGGAACAAGCGATAAGTCTGGAGAATTCTTAATTCCACTTCCTGTAGGTAAAGAATATATGGTAAGTGTAAGTAGAGAAGGATATATGTTTCATTCAGAAAACTTCAAATTAAAGACTAAGGGAATAGCAGAGCCTTACGAATTAAACGTGCCAATGAAAAAGATAACCGCGGGAAATTCTGTAGTGTTACAAAATGTATTCTTTGACACGGATAGCTATGAGCTTAAAGAGTCTTCTAAAATAGAGTTAGGAAGATTAGTTTCGTTTATGAACTTGAATCCCGATTTACGAATAGAAATAGGAGGCCATACAGATAATATAGGTTCTGTGGAGGATAATTTGGCTCTTTCTAAAAGCAGAGCAGAATCTGTAGCTAAATTCGTAGTAGATTCAGGTATAGTAGCAGACAGAGTTTCTGCTAAGGGGTATGGAGAAACAGCTCCAATAGATTCTAACGAGACAGATTCTGGAAGAGCAGCCAACAGAAGAACAGAGTTTAAAATCAATTAGTGTTTAGCGTCTTATTGGTTTGAATAAAGACTTTCTATATCTAGATTTTCTTTACCCACAGAAACTTTAGATCCAATAGTAATCTTAGAATCTAAATCCAATAACATTCTGCCATTCACTTCTTCAGAGGAAGTTACAGTAATACTGGCTGGTCCATATTCTGGTTTTTTTCTAAACGCTGCGTATGGATAATCACAGTTTTTTAAACGAACATCAGTCACTTCTAATTGAGAGTAATCCTTAGAAGCTATTCCTATTACAGCTCCGTTTATGCTGGTGTTAGAGATTTTAAGTTGAGAGTTTTCTCCACCAGAGATTCCTTTATCTCCGACTTTGGATATTTCACAGCCTATTATTTCTATCTGACTTCCAGAGAAGTCTAGGGCGTCATTTTTGGTTAAGGTAATAACAGAATTAGACAATACACCTGTGCAGAAATCTGCATCAAAACCATCTGATAGTGTGTTACTCACCGTGCTTTCAGTCATAGTGAACTTAGATCGAATAATGTTCAGTCCATCTTCACAATGGTTGTCATTAAAAGAGCAGTTGGCTATGGCCACAGAACCACCATATAGAGTAACCGCACCAGTTAAAATCCAGTGATTCTTATTCATGGAGTTTAGTCCAGTAAAGTGAGTATTTTCCAGAATAGAATGTCCGTGTTCAGAGAATACATTAAAGCCCGAACCGGTGCTATCTGAAGAGAAAATGTGAATAGGGTTCTCTGGTGTTCCTTTAAGTTCCACTGGGATATAACTTATAAACCCAGCAGTATTTGTAAGGTCTATTGAAGAACCGGCTTCTATTATCAGCTTTTCAGCATCGGCAGCCACTACATTTTTAGTGAAAGAATAAGTGCCCTTAGGGATTGTGATAACGCCTTTCTTTTTATACTGATTTAAGACAGAAGAGAAGTCTCCTCTTACGTCTATATTACCCGGCAGAGGCCATTTAGATACCTTCTCTCTAATCAACTTGCCTCCTAAGTTCTTAGGGACATAATAAACATATTTCACCTCAGAGGGGAGAGAGAGATACTTGGTCTCATAATCTGAAGTAAACCCAGTAAAATCAACTGAAGAATCTAAGAGGATAAGTTGGTCTGGAAGAGCATCTGTGCTATACGCTTTTACAGAAATATCAGACTGATGAAAGTTTCTAAGCGAAATTTTCTTCATGCCGTCTTCCTCACTCTCTAAATGGGCTTTCAAGGCTATAGCAGGACGGAAATAGTCTAGGGTGTCAGGAAATTTCTTCCATACATCTTTCACGAATGTTACTTCCTTAAAATCTTTCATGAACGTCAAAAGAGAATCTTTCTCAGACTCCATAGCACGGGCACTTTTTTCGAAAAAATCCAAGTCTACTTGAGATTGATAGAAAGGATATTCATAGGCTAGTAAGTCTAAATTGGATTGAATTTTAGCGGCATTCTTTTCATTGAATATTTTTATATAATCCACGGAACCTAACTTCTGGACATAAGACAAATAGAATTCTCTGAAGTTAGCATCACGGAGAAGAGCTAGATTCAGATTGGTGGGTCTTCTATCTGTTAAAACTTCGTCTACGAGGTAGAAAAGTCTTCTTCCTGATATGTATTGTTTGTCTTGGAAACAATCATACAGAATAGGTTCTAGCTTAGCAGTAACAGGGTTGTAATACTGGCGCTGGTTATGCCATGCTTGAGCGTGGTCTACATTTCCTAAATCCAGAATAGCTATGTACTTAGCGAAAGCCTCGAGGTTGACGAAGGTGTTCGGGTCGCTTTCTAGATTTTTATACTTGTTTAAATTACTCTGAGCTACTAAAAACTGTTCATGAAGCGTAGCGCTTTTGTACGTTCTGTTTTTCTTAAAAGGAAGTATAGTACTGGAGAGAAACGCAGGAGAAAGCACTTTCCTGGGTTTAGTTTCTAAGTCAAAGTTCAGTTGCCATAAACCTTCCTCATCTAACTTGACTATAGGTCCTTCTCGTCTATTTCTAGCTTCTAGTAATTGTTTGTCGAAGTGTTCTTCCAGAGCATAAATTCCTTTTATTTCTCCATTAATTTCTACATTGACAAAATCATATCGGGTAGTAAGTAAATCTTCTTCCGCGCATATTTGATGAATATACCATTCCAGCATCATTCCTCTAGTCTCTGGGTTTTGTATAGAGAAAGACTTTAGTCCATCGTAAGCATTGTTTCCTGAAGTCTTAATTCTAAGAGAATATTTATCCGTTTTCAAATGGTCAGTCCAATCTCCTTTAAGTCTTAATTTAACAGGAGTAGAATCTCCTTTTTGCAGAATGAATCCTTTCACATATTTCTTGAATTCTTTTCTCAGAATCATTTCTTTTCTTCCCTCAGTTAAAAAGCTGTCGAGCAAAGAAAATTGATGCGGTGGAATATATATTCTAAGTGTGGAGTCTGTAACAGGAGGTTTAGGTGTAGATGACATTCTAACGATAGAAGCGTCATCGAAATAGATGTCCGAATTTGTAGAGTTAAGCCCATACACCTTAACTACATCATAATCTTTTATAGCTTTAAACGTATTGGTCATAAGAGTCCATTCTCCTTCAGTTTTAGCTGTGAAACAATTGGAGTCATACTGCACTGTTTTATTATCAGAAATAATCACATTACCAACTTTCGAAGGTTTAGTTGATTTAAACCATATCTCTGCATGGATGAGTTCTCCTTTCTTTACGTTTCTGAATTCCACTGTAAAGGCATACGGAGCGGACTTGTTGGTTTTACAAGAGTAGTTCCCTGTATGAGAATAATCGGCAGATTTTTGAAGGCCACCAAAGAACGATTTTTCATTACATAGAAATAAATCGTCTTCATTTTTCTCAGCGCTACAGGTTAGTTTCTGAACTATTAAGTCGCTATGAGAGTTTGTTTTAGAACCATCACTACAGCTGCTTAAAGCTGAGCCAGTGAGCACAATAGAGAAGATAATATAAAACCAGTTTTTCATTTGTTAAATCATATTGCAAAGCGTAAAAGTAGGTTTAATAGCCACTTTACCTGTAGCTGAATTTAGTATTTCTCTCGCACTCTTAGTACCTTTTCATATATTTCGAGTTATTACAAGTAGAAAGCACGTTTTCATGAGGATATTTTTAATGTTTATGGTCCTATTATCTGTAAAGTATGCAGGTGCTCAATCGTGGAATGAATACTACGAAGCCGGGAATGATGCGCTAGAAAGCGAAGACTACTTTTCCTCCAAGTATTACTTCGGGAAATGTATGGAGCTGGATTCCACGGTTTTCGATCTGAATGTGCGGTATGCCGAGAGTTTAAGACTGACCAAGCAGTATCACTTAGCAGAACATCAGTACGGTAAAGTATTCTCTAAAGATAAAGGGAAGCTCTTTCCGCTAGGGCAGTTTAAGCTGGGTGAAATGCTTTATATGAATGGAAAATATAAAGAAGCTGTAAGAAACTTTAAGAAGTTTAAGCGGAAGAGAAAGAAGGATGTCGATGACTCTTTTTATGACTTAGCTGCGCAATGGGTGAAAACTGCCACATTCGCGCTGAATACTAAGAATGCTGTTCTAGATTCTAAGTTAGAAGACGTTCCAGCTGTAATAAATGAAGCTGAACTTCAGCTGTCTCCTGTGATGAGAGATTCTACACTTTATTTTTCGAGTTATTCAGAGTTGGGAGATTTTCTAGAGTTAAAGGAAGTAATGATTACTGATTCTTTGATAGGAGAAAAGAACTCGCTAGTAGTGCTAGGTATAGATGCTGAACTGGATGTGGCTAATCTTACATTTGGAAAAGGCGCAGAAGTATTTTTCAGCGTTTGTTCGGGAGACACTTGTGCTATTTATGAAGGACAGTTTGAGGCTAATGTGATTTCGTCTATTTCTGAACTTTCCTTTTTCGCTAGTTCTGAGAGCGTTTCTATGCCGCATTACACGCTGAGAAATGGAAAAGAGTTTTTATTCTTCGTCTCTAAAGCAGAAGGCGGACAAGGAAGTAGAGATATCTGGTATGCTCAGAGGTCGGGAGATACATGGTCTAAAGGTATAAACCTCGGAAATAAAATAAATACTCCAGGAGAAGAGGTTTCTCCTTTTTATGATGGAGACAAGTTATTCTTTAGTTCTAACTGGCATAATGGCTTTGGGGGATTTGATATTGTCTTTTCAGAAGGTTGGTTGGCGCAATGGACAGAAGTCACCAACCCAGGAAAACCCTTGAACTCCTCGTATCATGATTTGTATTATACCTATAATACAGAGGATAAGAAAGGATGGTTTTCAAGCAATAGAGTCTCTGATGAAAACCTAGTAAACTCTACGTGCTGCAGTAAGATTTATGCTTTCGAATATCCAGACTCTTTACAGGTAGGAAGAAGAAGCTATAAAGATTTAGAGGAATTGAATAAATACCTTCCAGTGACTTTGTTTTTTCATAATGACGAACCGAATCCTCGGACCAAGCTCACTGAGACAGCGTTTAATTATTTGACTACCTACCAAGAATATTTAGAGCTCATACCTGTTTACAAGAAAGAAAACTCTAGAGGAACTAGAGGAGAGTCCAAATTAGATGCAGAGCTGGATGTAGAAGACTTCTTCGAGTTATTGGTAGAAAAAGGAGTTTCCGATTTAGCACTCTTCTCTAAACTACTGCTTAAAGAATTAGAAACAGGAAAAAGCGTAGAATTAGAAGTTAAAGGATACGCTAGTCCAAGAGCCAAGTCTGATTATAATGAGAAGCTATCTCGGAGAAGGATAAACAGTTTAGTCAATTATTTAAAGGAATATGAAGGAGGAGTATTTAGACCCTATTTAAAGCAGAAAGCTTTTAATGGTGCAGAGCTTACAATCATAGAAAACCCTTTTGGCGAACAAGCCGCAGCGAAGGGAGTAAGTGATGCATTAGAAGATGAAAAAGAATCGATTTACAGCAGAGGAGCTCGATTAGAGCGAAAAATAGAAATCAGGTCAGTTACATTTAAAGAAACGGAGTTAAAAGAAAGTGAAGCGGTTATAGAGTTAGGAGATATTAGGGAAGGAGAAATGATTTCGAGTGTTTACACGTTAACTAACTCCACCGATTTGGATATTCAGTTGGATAGCATTATCAGCTCATGCGGGTGCACAGTGCCTAGTTTAGTGAGTGACTTCATTCCTGCTGGAGAAAGTATAGATATAACCTTAGAGTTCGATGCTTCAGAAAAAGCGGGTTATCAAGAAAAAAAGGTAGCCATCTATAGCTCATCATTCACAGAGCCTAAAGTTTTAATCATTAAATCTTTTGTCCATTAGCCTTCCGTTTCACAGCGTTAGGTTAGAGTTAGTAATTGTTGAGTTTAGAAGAATGTTATTTTATTTTGGGGTTTGGGCTGGGTTTTGTGTATTAACTTCGGCACCAAGATAAAACCGCAACGAAAAAATGAAATTTACTCAATACACGCTAATTGCTTGCTTATTACTTTCATTGAGCTATTGCAACGCTCAGGACATTACTGTTGGAAACACCACACTCACAGAACGTGAAGTAGCCGTGGGTGTTCAAGTTCCATGGGAGATAGTTTGGGGGCCAGACGGTCATATCTGGGCTACTGAAAGAAGAGGAAAAGTGCTAAGAATAGAACCTACTTCTGGGACTACTACAGAAATACTAGATTACACAGATGAAGTAGATTATAGTGGAGGAGAGCCAGGAATGTTAGGGATGTGTTTACACCCAGATTTCATGAATACACCTCTGGTGTATGTGGTTTATGCCAGTCAGTCAGGGTTTAGTTATTCGGAGAACTTAGTTTCATTCGAATGGAATGGTACTGAGTTGGAAAATCCAGCAGTTATACTAGATGATTTGCATGCTGGAGGTATTCACTCTGGTTCTAGAGTAATAGTTACTCAGGATGGAAAGCTTATGATGACTATCGGTGATGGAGGTGATGGAGGTTCATCTTCACAAAACATGAATAGTACTGGAGGAAAAACATTACGAATTAATCTTGACGGTTCTGTTCCTGCTGATAATCCAGACCCTACAAGTTATGTCTGGTCATACGGACATAGAAATGCACAGGGATTAACTCAAGCTCCAGATGGAAAAATCTATAGTTCTGAGCATGGTCAATCTGCACAAGATGAGCTTAACTTAATAGAGCCAGGTTTGAATTATGGATGGCCTAATGTAGAGGGTTTCTGTGACAATTACCCAGGTTCTGCTGGAGAGCCTTCAGACTGTGAAGCGGCTGGTTTTACTGAGCCTCTTATAGAATGGAGACCCTGTATGGCTGTGAATGATTTAATCTATTATAACCATCCATCTATTCCTGAGTTGGATAACACGCTGCTTATGGCTGTGATGAAAGGATTCAGTGGACAGAGTGATAGAGGATTATTTATTCTTCACTTAAATGCTGATGGAACTGCTATCGAGTTCGATGACAGTGAAGATATTATTTTAGCCAATAAAGGAAGAGTAAGAGACATCTGTATGGACCCTAGTACTGGAGCTATTTATATAGCAGTAAACGGAAATTCATATCCAGGAAGTGGCCCGAATAAAATTTACGAATATAAAAACGAAGCGTTTATATCTGTAGGAGAGCGTGTTATAACGCAGACTTTAAGCATCTATCCAAATCCATCTGCAGGTGATGTGAAATTTGAAGTAAGTGAGCATTTATTAGGCGGATCTTATGAGGTGATTAGTTATGATGGGAGGAAAGTTCTAGAAGGGTCTATTTCTTCTACAAAGTTTGAAATTAAAAGCGGTGCACTAAACTCAGGAAGCTATTATGTGGTGGTAAATGGAAATTTAGGAAGTATCTCTAGAACATTTATAATTCAATAAAATATGATTTTAAAGAATATTTTGGAAGCAAAGCTTTGGCTTTGCTTCTTTTTTTTAGTGGTTTTTTCAGGAACCGCATTAGCTCAGGGACCGCTCATATTAGAGGATGAAGTATCTAATACAGATGATGGGCTCTTCTCTATGGCGTCCATTTTAAAGAATAAAGAGTCTAACTATTATTTTCCTATTAAAAATTTAGCGGAAACCTCGGACACCCTTAAGATAGAGCCTATGATATCTTTGGGTATAGCAGTCATCCCAATGAGAGGATTTATGCAAAATCCATTAGGTTCGAGTGTTTATCCTGTATCTGAGATAGGCGCTGCAGAACTAGAAAGCACCAATAATTTTTCTGTCCAAGATGCCCTCAATCAAATTCCTGGAGTGAAAATGGATAGCAGAGGATATAACGGAAGTAGAAGACTAAGCTTAAGAGGAACCATAGCGCGTTCTCCATTTGGAGTAAGAAATGTGCGAATGAAAGTGAACGGATTTCCTATCACATCTTCCGATGGCTCATCGGCATTAGAGTTAATAGAACCAGCAGACATTCAGTCCATGACTATCTATAAAGGACCTTCTGGTAGTTATGAAATGACAGGAACAGGTGGAGTGATTTCTACCAAGTTGAAATCTGTATATAAGCCAGTAGCAGCTAGTGCGGAATTAACGCATGGTAGCACAGCGTTTATGAGAACTCATTTCAGTGCGGGATTTGCCAAGAAAAAAATCTCAGCCAGAATAAGTGGAGTTTACTCCAGTAATGATGGATATAGAGCGCAAGAAGCCAACGATAAAAAACAACTCACACTCACAGCTAACTATGAAGTTAACAATAGGCTAAAGTATGATGTTTTAGGAATGCTTTATGAGGGCTACTGGGAGCTCCCAGGGCACATAACTTTAGATGATGTGGAAGAAGACCCTACAAGTGCTAATCCTAACAGTGTAGATTACAATGCCCATGTAGCCAGAAGAAGAGCTTATATCGGAGTTCATCAGAGGGCTGATATAAGCGAAAAGCTATGGAGCGATACATGGATATTCGGGCATTTTTCTGATAAGCTAAATCCTTATGGAACATTCCCAGGGTTTCAAGGGTTAAAAGATGAAGCCTCAAGGGAACTAGGAGGGAGAACCGAGTTCACTTTTATGCCTAACCTAAGCTCCTATAATTGGAAGTTTAAACTAGGAACCCAATGGCAAAACTTCTCTAATCAAATAGAGGAATTCAATAATGTGCTAGGAGAAAAAGGCACACTGAAATATGACAACTCTACTGAGGTTACAGAAGGGTTAATATTCGCATCGGCTGAGTATAGACTGAATAATAAACTTACCGCCAATGGTCAGTTGGGCTATAATATCTATAACCTAGATAACTCAGGAATAAACCCAAATAATGCTGCTCGTTTAGATTACAGCATTAAGGGAAACACGAAGGTTTTACCAAGGGTAGGCGTAAATTATAAGTTTAACGATGACTTAAGTACGAGCCTCTCATACGCTCAGGGAGTAGGTTACCCAAGCATTTTTGAATGGGTAGATACAGACTCGGGTTTATTTAGCAATACCCTAGACGCAGAAACTTCAGATAACTTAGAGCTTTCATTTAAAGGAAGGAATAAAATAGGAAAGGGTGAGTTTGATTGGTTAGTGTCGGGTTATTCAGCACGTGTAAGCAATACTATAACTGAGAGAGAAAATGAAGAAGAAATTACGTTCTACGAAAATTCAGGAGAGAGCAGCCAGCTGGGAGTAGAAGGACAAGTGAGTTATTCAGAAAGTTTTGGTTCTAGCGCTGTGAAAGTCTATGCTACATTCACCTACAATGATTACGCTCTTAAGAATGATACAGGAAGTACTAAATTAAACATAGCAGGAATTCCTGATTATGTTGCAGGTTTCGGAGCTCAGTTTAAACGTAAGGGGCTAAGTTTAGATGTAAACGGAAGGTATGTGAGTGAAATCACCACCACTATAGGAGAAGACTATAATTCTGAAACAGATTACCTTTTACTGAATGCTAAAGCGGGCTATTCCTTTAATAAAAAGAAGCCATGGAGATACACCGTGGAGCTAGGAACTAATAATTTACTAGACCAGACCTACACGTCATTCTATCGATTAAACGCCACTGGAAAAATTTATAATCCAATGGCAGGATTTAACATGTACGCGAGTTTAAAAGTCAATTTTAATTAATTCTCTTTGGTAAGAAAAAGAAGTAGGTGGAATATTCCTATCTGAGTATGTGAATATCTAGTGCAGCAAAAAAAGTAGGTTTAGACAGAGAATTTTTACATTGCAACGTAAATCTAATTCAGACAATGCCTAAAAGAGAAGAGACAAGCTGCCAAGAATGTGGAGATAAACTCAACGGAAGAAGAGACAAAAAGTTCTGTGATGTAAGTTGCAGAAATGCGTTTAACAATACCCTGAATATCGAAAAAGCGGGAATCGTTCGAAGAATAAATAACTATCTCAGAAAGAATAGGCTTATTCTAAAAGATTTAAAAGCGCGTTACCCTGAAAAAAGGGCATGTAATGTGCACAGAAGTCAACTTACCGATTCGGGCTTTAGATTTGATTTCTACACCAGTTCTTATACCACCAAGCAGGGGAATGTTTATTTCTTTAACTATGAATTCGGTTTTATGGAATTGGAAGAAGACCGCATAGTAATCGTAGAAAATATAGACGAAAAGAAGAGGGCTTAATTTATTCTTCCTTCACGTAGAACGCTGCTGCTGGCCAGTTAGATTTATCTAAAGTCAGTTTTAGACTTCCATTTCTTTTGGCTTTTATTGTTTCTGTTTTTAGGACCCCAAGTAAAGGATCTCTAGGGTTATAGTATTCGATAGTGTAGCTCTTCTTTTTACCGAATAATCCAGCTTTCTCTAGTCCTTCTATCTTTATAGTTTCGGAGCCATAGTTCTCAGCAGTCATAGGAGTTACTCTCGCTTTATCGGTGTAAGCATCTTTTTCATTCTCGGCATTTCCTGCATTCTCATTAACCAATGGTTTCCCCAACTCATGACCATCAGTCATCATGCAGGGGTTTTTCATAGCCCCATCATTTAGGTATTGGTCTAGTTTTTCATTTTCTGCAGTCATGTTTAACCAGAAGTGAGAAGGATCTGTGAGGTAGCCATAGACTTCATTCGACTCAGGGAAAACGGTAGAGTAGTAAGCTATTCTAGATCTTTTTATAGATTTATCATAGTCATTATAATTCTCGAATGGTTTGGTGTAATCTATGCGTGCCATGAAATTAGAGAGAGGTTCATAAAGCTTCTGGAAATTATTATAGTGAATACCACGGTCCCACCAGTAATGCATGCCGCAGCCAAAATCGCCATAAAATGAAGAAGACCAAATAGTGGTCATGAAATTATTATCTGTAGCACAGTACATGTGCGGAAGATTAAGTCCTACCTCTTCTAGAATCGTAGGTTTGTCCCAGTGTTCTTTAAAATACTTAGCGTATTTAGGAACAGTTCTTAAGTTGGTGTTTTTAGCTCTTCCGTAACTATGGTATCCTACGATATCTGAGGATGAAAAGGTGTCGTATAGCCCTCTTAGTTCAGGAGACATCTTTCTAGATTGGTCACTTAGTCTAGACAAGCTAAACGTATTGGCGAAAAGCATTCTATCCATTTCCAGCTCATTTTCTATGTAGCTTCTTTGGTCAGAGAACCATTTATTAAAGATGGCTAAAGCTTCTATTTCCGAGATTCCCTCTTCTCTCGAAAGCGGGCCCACCCATCCTTCTAATTCAGAGTATCCAAAGAAATTAAACGACTTAGAATAACCCCATCGAGCCATGATATATCTCAGTTCATTCTTTTGCCACTTCAGTGCTTCTGGAGAGGTGAAGTAATCTATTCTTTTTGGCAGTTTTAACTGCTGAACGTATCCGTTTTTATCCCATCTCACTTTCTCCCACGACTGACCAGTCTGCATCTCTACATGATGTCTAAAGGCTATAAACTGAAGATCTAACCTATCCGATAAATCTATAATATCATCTAAGTCGCAGAATGGAGCTAGCTTCTCCGTATAATTCTTACAGTCATAACCGCTGGGCAGGTAGTTATTCATTCCGAATTCAAACCGCCAAAAGTTTCCTTTAGATTCAGCTAATTCTGTTAGCCACTGTTTTTGGTGATCAGCATAAATAGGTTTTACATATCCATGACCTCCATGGGCTATGTTATGACCCAGAGCGAAGAACGGTTCTTCAGACTCTGCGAGGTAGAGCATTTTATTTCCGTTAGGTTTAGCAGGATTAACGGTAAGGTATCCTTTAGAATCTCCTTCAATACAGGAGAAAGTAATTGGCTGGCTCACCCAGCTTTTTCCAGTGGTATTTAAGGTGGTTTTTATGGTCCAGTCTCCTGCTTCATTTGGACTCCATCTGAGTAGCCAGTTGTTTTCTGTTTGAATCGGAGACCACTTCTTATCCGTTTTTCTTCTGTAATCCTGATAGAAGAATCCATTCACTTTTTGAGTTTTTCCAGAAGGAGAAATCCACTCAGAAGTTAAGTCTATAGCCCATGAGTCATAAGGGTTGATTCCGATTGTAGAATCACCTAAAAAGGCGTCCACTTGGTTTTTTATTTCTGTAGGAAGGTTGACCCCTATTTCTGCTTTTTCGAATTTTTTCACTCCCTCACCACCGGGGAATTTGAGCGTGGCTTTAAGTGAGTTTTGGCTTTGCAATGTAAAACTGAAAAGAACGAATAGAATGGAAACACTTAATTTCATGAAATTCAAATTGAAGGATAAAAGTAGGAGTAATTTTCAAGAAATAGGGAAGCTAATCATACACGATTTGGAGTACTTCTTCAGTCAGTCATTTTCTCATTAGGTTAGAGCTACCCGAAATCTCACCTATGCAATAAACGTTAGAATAAACAAATACACCTAACAGTTAACCACTAAAAAAACGCAGTAAGACCACGGTACGTCATGGTAAACTGTAGCATACTTCTACAAAAGTTTTTCGGCAATAGCTCAGCATACCGCTCAGCACAACGCTCGGCCTTGGGTCACAGGTCTACTTTAGGTTTCTGCTCCCCGTTTTTACGCTATGCGGGTTTAAAATAAGAGGGGGATTTGCGGTATTAAAATTCAGCAGTAAATGAAACTCCAATTTTATGGCATTCCTTTTCTTTGCTACTCTTTAACAAATCTCTTCGTGTAAATTCCAGCATCTGTTTTGATTTTCAAGAAATAGAACCCTGAACTTAATTCAGAGATATTAAAATGACTTTCTGTTTGTTCTGAAACGAATTTTCCTGTTTCGCTATATATTTGAATACTAACAAGGTTTTCAGAATCTGAAATTGTAATCTGTAAATGCTCATTACTTGGGTTTGGATAAACTTTTACTTCTCGTTTATTCGTTATACGATTTATGCCGGTAAAAGTAGATTCAGGACAAAAGAATTCCCATATCACAGCAGAGGCATCAAAATCTAAATTGGTAACTTCTCCAGGAATTAGAAAAGAGGCACCAGGCCAAGTATGGCCACCGTTTTCTACTTTGTAAAATACTACTGAGGCATCATCTCCACAGTTTTGATTGAAATCGTAGCGTGTAGCTGTTGAGTTATCTCCTGTATCATTATCTAGTACATCGGTTTCTAACGCTAAAGAATCGCAGCCATTATGATTTACCCAAAAGCCTACTACATTTTCTATTCCTTCTACACCTCCTGAACCTTCATATAAAACCGTTTGGTCATTGGTTCCATGTATCTGCATCATCGGAATAGGATTGGTGTTGGTACAATTGTTAATCTGAAAATCTGTCATAGATCCTGTTACTGAAGCTACTGCTTTAACCTTATTAGGTAACTCACAAGCTAAAGTTAAACTCATAAAACCTCCGTTAGACATTCCTGTACTAAATACTTTTTCGTCATCGATATTGTAAAGTATTTTTAAACTATCTATCAAAGCAGATAAAAACCCAACATCGTCTATTGTACTTTCAAAACCAGCATTCCAATAGAGAGAGCCATCAGGATCGAGCGTACCATTTGGATGACAAATGATAAAATTTTCAGCATCTGCAATGGGTCTAAAATCTCCGTAGATTTCTTGCTGCCAATTTACTGAACCATAACCGTGAAGGTTTAAAAGCAAAGGAACGGCTTCGTTAGAATTGTCTAAATACGCCTGTGGAACATAAGTCTTAAAATCTCTAAAATTATCTTGGTAAATAAACGAAGATGTAATGTTTTCCTGCGCTGTGCAGAAAAGACTTGAAATAGCAAATAGGAAAAATAAAGTTTGCTTCATAATAAAGAATTGTTTCTTACAAAGTTAACTTGTTTAGAGAAATCAGATTTTCGGTTTAAAATTCACATACATTTTGTAAAGTAAAAAACCAATAGGTCTTAACATCCAAGTAAATTAGAATGAGCTTCAAAACCCAAGATAAAAAAAAGGGATAAATTTGATTTTGTTTCCTGCAATGATTGTCTGACTTTGGTTTGTATATAGAATCCAAGAAAAGTCATTAATGAATAAGGTAGAAAAGAAAATTAAAAACGCCCTACAACCACCAACAAAGCAAAGTAAACCCTAAGTTCATTATGATTATTTGAATAGAATCATTCTCCAGAGATGCTAGCTTTCTACCAATCGCTAGGAACACCTAGAAATTTATCCCCTTCTTTTTCTTCTTGTGCTTTTTCTGATATTTCTTCTTATCAGAATTCTTTTTACGCTCGTGGAATGCTCCCTGGAATGTAGGATCTTTTTTCTTCTTTATAGAATCTAATTCCATGAGAATTTCCTTCTTCTCTTCTGCTGGAGTAGGCTCTATAACTAGATCTTTAGGGAGTTTTAACTCCTCTATATCTTTTTTAATCAGGTGCTCTATTTGTCTTAAATGATACCTTTCTGAGCCATCTAATAGCGTAAAGGCCACTCCTTCATTTTTAGCTCTTCCCGTTCTGCCTACTCTGTGCACATAATCGAAGTAATTTCTAGGAACAGAGAAGTTAATTACATGACTCACCTTAGAAACATCTATACCTCTGGCCGCTACATCTGTGGCTACCAAAACTCTAATTTCACCTGACCTAAATTCTTTAAAAGCATTAATTCTAGTGTTTTGACCCTTATTGCTATGGATTACTCTTACACTTCCTACTTCTTTTCTATCTAAAAATCGGGATACATTATTAGCGTATTCCTTGGTTTTGCAAAACACTATGACTCTATCCAAAGATTCATCCTGCAGGAGATGAAGCAGCAGATTTAGTTTGGTTTTAAAGTTTATAGACTCATAGTAATATTGACTAATAGTAAATGCCGTGGTAGCTTGAGGTTCTGCCTCTATGTATTGAGGAAACTCTAGAAAGTCATCACTTAGCTCTTTTACTTTAGCAGGGAAAGTGGCAGAAAACAAGAGGTTCTGGCGTTTTCTTGGAATAATCTCTAGAATTCTTAATATTTGGTGCAAGAAGCCCATGTCCATCATTCTATCTGCTTCATCCAGAACTAGATGTTTAATTTTCTTGACGTTTAATTTTCCTTTCAGGTAAATTTCCATTAATCTACCAGGAGTAGCTATAATGATATCTACCCCTTTTTCTATCTCTTCTATCTGAGTTTTAGGTCCTATTCCTCCGTATAATCCCAAGACTCTAATATCTGTGTACTCTGCCAATTCAGCACATTGGTAAACCAGCTGAACTATTAATTCTTTAGTAGGTGCTAGGATGAGTAAGCGGGGAGAATCACCTGCCGCATATTTTATTTTTTGGAGCAGAGGCAGCATATAAGCAGCTGTTTTCCCTGTTCCAGTAGGAGCTATGCCTATCATGTCTTGTCCAGAGCTAACTCTAGGAATAGACAGCTTTTGGATTTCAGTCGGTTCTTCTATTCCCAGATCTTCTAGGGCATTCAGGAATTGTCGCGTTATTTTTAGTTCTTCGAAAGTCAAAATAGATTGAGCTAATTATTGCAACGCAAAATTAACTAATCCTCTATTGAACTCAGCGTACTTATGAAGTTATTACTATCTTCGTTAACGCATGGATATATACGATTTCGAAGATATAAGACCGTTTAGGGATGATGAAGTGGAGGCTGCTATCCAACGAATACTCGAGGAACCTCTGCTTTATGACGTAATGGCTTATATCTATCCTTCTCTCTCTAGAGTGGATATTTTGGAGATGACGAGTGAGATTAAAACGGTAAAACAATTTCAAGCAGAGATTACTGGCCCTTGCTTTAAGGAAGTAGCGCAGAAAACTACCTCAGGTCTCACGTTTACCAATATGAATGAATTAGAAAAAGACAATGCTTATCTTTTTCTCTCAAATCATCGAGATATTATTTTGGATAGCGCACTTTTAAATGTGAGTCTCCTAGAAAAAGGGTACAATACCACGCAGATAGCCATCGGAAGTAATCTTCTCCAAAATTCTATTATCCGTGATATAGTAAGGCTAAATAAGAACTTCATAGTAAACAGGGATATTAATCCTAGAGATTTACTCCCAGCTAGTCAGCGTTTATCTAATTATATAAGAAAGACGATAGAGGAAGATAATATCTCTATTTGGATAGCTCATAAAGAGGGGCGTAGCAAAGATGGAGACGATAGAACAGCCAACGGATTACTTAAAATGTTAACCTTAAGTGGAGAAGAGTCTATAGAAAAAAGTCTACTAAGGTTGAACATAAGACCCATGGTGGTTTCTTATGAGAATGACCCATGCGATGTCATGAAAGCCGCTGAAATTATTTCTAAACGTCTAAATGGAAGCTATGATAAGCATCCATTAGAAGACTATAAATCTATGACGGTAGGATTAAAAGGACATAAAGGAAAAGTGAATATTACGGTATGCCCGCCTATTACCGAAAAAATTCATGACCTAAAGAAAATCGATAATAAAAACGATAAGATCAAAGAACTGGCAGCTCATATAGACCGAGAAATGCACAAGCATTTTAAATTATGGCCTACTAATTTTATGGCTTATGATTTATTACATGGCGGTAGAGAATTTAGTAATGAATATAACCCAATACAGCGAATAGTTTTTAGGAGATATATGACTCAAGCGGTGTTAAAGCTTGTGGTGATAAGGAAGAAATTAAAATTACCAAGAGAAGGGTTTCAAAAAATGGCTAGAGAGGTGTTGCTACAGATGTATGCTTTCCCAGTGCAGAACTGGAAAGAAGCTACAGCAGAAAAGGAGCAGAGTATATTCTAGGGTTTTAGTTCACTAATCGGAGAACATAGAAATTCTCGTTTTCTGAAATTACTTGGAATTCAGGCTGTATTTCATCTAGAGTTCCGTTTTTCTTATACCAAAGAATATATTCACAGCTATCTTCTCCAATGATGCGCATGTATTGCTCGTTACCAAAATCCGAGTTGTTCAGCGCCCATCCTTTTCTATGAGAAAAGTAGAGCATGTTCGTATTCATACCACTATTGGTAGCTACCAATGTCTCTGGAGATAAATGTTTATCTACAAACTTTTCTAGCGTTAGAAATTCACTCTTCGGTTTAGCCAAATAGACATCAGAAACTTGATTAGAAAAAGATTCTGTAACGATAAGACAGAGAATAAAGATGCTTACCCTGGAAGAGTTAAGGGAAGTGAGTCCATAAGCTGCTCCTAAGGCCATGAAAGGGACTAAAGGAATAATGTAATAAGTATGTTCGGCAAACTTAAACCCTGCGAATAGAACGTAAACCACAGAGGTAGATACGATCAAGAGGGTTTTGAAAAGCGATTTTTTTTCTTTTATTGAAATGAATACACCGAGTATAAAAAACAGAAATCCGATATAATAAAAAGCATCCTGATAGAACCTCTTTAACACTCTTCCGGAATGGAGAAATAAAGAATCCATCTGTGCCATAATATCAGTTTGAATTAATACCTGCCCATAGGCATATAAATTAGCCACTTTAGGGTTCCAGTAGAAGTACCAGAGCACCACTGGGATAATAGCGATGACTAAACCGATAAAAATATTCTTTTTTAATCGAATAGGCTCTTTCTGGTCTAGCAGAAAGAATGCGGAAAATGATAAAAGGGGAAAGCTCGTAATCTTGGTGAGCAGGCCTATACTAATTAGAATAACCGACAGTACTAGGGTTGCGGGTTTCTGTTTTTTTAAATAGTTTACCTGTAACCCTATCCCAGTGAGAAGAATAGAAGCGCTAAAGGTGTCGGGCATAAATTTCCTCCCAAAACTGAACCAGACAGAAAAAAGTAAAATAACCGAGCTGTATAGCGCTAATCGTTTGCTCCACCTCGCTTTTATAATTTGGTGAAAGGAGAAAATCCCTAGAGAAGTTACTGTTAGATTTATTAATCTTCCCGGCCACCATTGGACTCCAGTAACCAAATAAAATAAATAAGTGATATAGTTTATCAGCGGAAACTCGCTAGGAGTGATCCCCGTTCCGCCACCTCGATTATCCACTCTTCGCTTAAAGATATTGTAGTCTTCCTCTAAAAAGTTTCTAGCTACAGCATAACCGTCTGCTTGTCTCCAGTTATGAGAATCAAAAATAGGAGCGTCTATAGTAATAAGCCTCAGAGCGAAACCTATGCAAATCCAAAACCGGATATCAGAAAATATAGCACGCCAATTCATACGGCACGAAGCTAAGAATTCATTTTAGATAGACTCTGTTAAGCCTAAGAAATCTCTTAGGTCATCAAGATTTGTAGCATCTGAAATTTCCAACCCGAACTTAAAGGGTTCACCTCTCTTAATTTTATCAGCGCTTAAGTCACCGCGGTAAGCAGCTATTCTTCCATCGGGCAGTATAGATACTAGGAGGTGTTTCCGGCCACGCATGTATCTGAATTCCTTAAACTCAGGCTGAGCGTAATTGTAATAAATATTGTCTTCTAGATTTATGAGGTCTACTTCAAGCACAGAATTAGAATCTCCTGCTATGAAAAATGCTGCTGGAACTTTAATTCCCTTGGCTGGCAGAGGGATAGCCATATCGAAATTGACAACCCCTAATTCTCCTAGATTAACAGATCTGTAAGGTGTGTCTGCAGATAAATTGGCTGTTAATTGGTTCACTATTCTTTTTCTAGAAATAACTTTTTCTAGATGTTCTTCATCTCGTTTAAGTTTGGCTAAAAAATCCTTTTCTCTTTTCTTGTTGGTTTTAATTCTCTTAGAGATGTCTTTTTTCTCTTCTTCTATGCGCTGCATTTCAGTTGAGTAGTCGCTAAACGCATCCAGGAAATCTTTCTCTCCCAGTACAGGATAAACATCGAAAATTTCAACTCTTTTAGTGTTTTTAAGTGTCACCAAATACCTTCCTCCTTGGTGTTTTTTACTTACGCTTATATCATTCCATGTTTCCTCATAAATACTCCAGGAGAACCGGGAATCTTTCACTTCGAAAATCACATCTTCGAAACTCATTAACTCAGGAAACTCTGTAGGGCTTACATCGAGTAGAAATCTATAATTAGTTAAGTTTTGTTTTCTTGGCTCCAGCGGTTTAGCAGATTCCAAGTCCTCATATCTACCTTCTAAATCAGCGATAGTCTTTTTTAGCGTGTTTACTATAGGCTTAGCCTCGGGAGCATTCTCTTCGGTTTGGAATTTATACACGGTGTTCTCACATACTTCGGGATAAGAGGTCAATGGCGAGTGCTCTGAGTATGACCACACATTGTTATCCAAGAAATACGTATTGGAATTAGTTCTTCCGGTAGTTTGCGGGTAATGAACTTTTAGGTCTTTTTTTAGTTGAACTTCATTATTATTCTGGTCATAAGCGGTTAAACTAAACATGCCGTCAGACTGAAAGTGAAGTTTCATTCCGGCAGAGTCATAACTCATAGGAATCTGACTGACCAAAATACTCAGCGCATCATCATACTGTGTGAGTTTTAAGGTAATGCTGTCCTTTAGTGTGCTTTGATTGCCTTTCAGGGAGAAAGCTCCTTCAGGCACTTCTATGACTACACCAGATGGAGAAATCAAGGTGGTTTCTTCTCCGTTATTCACTTTCGCTTCCCAGAAAGGGAGCTCAATATTACTTTCTGTTACTAGTTCTTCTGAGTGATTAGGAGTGGCGTTTTCTTCTGTAAGAGTGGGAGCAGAGTTGTGATGATAAATAATGAAACCTATGACTAGTGCCGCAGCCAGCCCTGTAATGAGTTTAAGTGACCGAACAGCAGTGTTGCCGTTTGCAGGCACAGAATACTTTAAACTATTAAAATCCTTCAATAGTTGACTGAACTCCCTGGGGTTTTCAGTTACATTAGAAGTGTCTTGGTTAATAATTACTTTCCGTTTCATTTTTCTTTCAAGTGCTTCCGCAACTTATTTAGTGTTCTGTGCATTTTTACCTTAGCATTACTCTCACTGAGGTCCATAATGACCGCTATTTCTTTTAATTTCACTTTTTCGAAATACCTCATTTCTATCATCGACAAGTTGTCTTCGCTCAGTATATTTAGTGCAGATGCCAATTGATTTATATCGGTTTTAGAATCCGACTCATCTAAGTCATTTAGTAAATCTGCGCTATTAGACCATTCTACTTTTAGCGCTCGTTCAGCTGTATCTGCTCTAAACATATCACCTAGTTCACTTAAGGCTATTCTGTATAGCCATGAACTAAAAGGAAATCCCTGATGCTTATACTTTTCTATATTGAGCATGGCTTTTAGGAAAACCTGAGATGTAATGTCGTTTACCAAATCTGTGTTAGCCACACGCTTGCGCACAAATTTGAATATTTGAGAATAATATTTCCTATAAAGCACCTCGAAATACTTCATGTCCTTTTTAGCTTTAGCCACTAATTCAGCGTCTTCGGCTTGGTTTGAATGCATTTCTTCTATGGGAATTTTCATTCTGCTATACGGTAAACGTGAAAATTAAAAAAGGTTACAGTGGTAAAATAAATCTTACCGGAAGAATGAACTTGGCCGGAACCACTTGGCCTTTTTCTAAGTGCGGTTCGAATTTTTTAAGCAGCTTAGCAGCAGCCAGCGCAGCGGTGTTTAATGATTTATGAGGACTGGAATGAATAGAGGTGTTAATGACATTTCCGAATTTGTCTATAATGACAGCTACCATAACCGTACCGTCTAGATTCTGTGAAATTGCACTTTCGGGATAAACGATTCCTCGCTGGATGTCATCTAGCAGAGCATTCGGGCCATCTACGTATCTAGGGACTTGGTCTATTTCTAAGAAGAATTTTTGTTCACCGTATTTACGCACTTTAATAGTCCCGAATTTAGGATCCTGTTGTTGGGCGCTTACTAGCGTTGCAACGCTTATAAAGATGCTCAAGATAAAGAGTGTTTTCAACTTCAGTTTTTTCATTTACCAATGACTTATAATGATACTCGCAGCTACTCCTGCATTTAAACTTTCCGCATTTCCCACTCCTTGAATACTTATTGTTTTATGAGCATTCATTTTAGAAACTGCTGAAATCCCATGCGCCTCACTTCCGATTACTAGCGCCTTTTTGTCTGCCCATTTCTCCAGCTTTATATCATCACCATTCATGTCTGCAGCGTAGAGGGTGAATTTATTTTGGGTGAGCGTTAAATACATTTTTTCTAATTCGCCTCTATAAATAGTAGCCCTAAATAAAGAGCCCATAGTAGATTGAACTGTTTTAGGATTGTATAATTCTACCGTTTGCGGGCTTAATAGGATCACCTCTATACCAAACCACTCAGCGCTTCTAATTATTGTGCCTAGATTCCCAGGGTCTTTAATGTCATCTAGAATTAGAATGGAGTTTATACGGTCTAAATCTAACTCGGGAAGAGCCGGCTGCTCAGCTACAGCTAAAATTCCAGGGGAAGTTTTAAATGCAGTAATAGAAGACATGTCCTCTGAAGAAATAATTTCAGCCTCAGGAAAAGATTCTTGGAGAGAGGAGATACAGTATAAGTCAGTAATTTTAGCTCCTAGATCATCGCTATTCAGGCTTATAAGCTCCCGAGTCATCTTTTCACCTTCCACTATAAATAGTCCGTGAGCATCTCGGTACTTTTTTTGATGTAGTGATTTTATAAGTTTCTTGCGGTTCTTTGTGAACATTTGATTTTCTTTGATTCGTAAAAAAATTCGATATAAACGTACTCAATTTTATTTGTCTAAAAATTTCTTTCATATAAGTTCCATCACTAGACTACTGTTAATTGTTTTACTAGTCTCCGCATGGAGTAGCTGTAGAGTGGTGAAGCATTTAGACGATGGAGACCAGCTTCTAGTAAAGAATGAGATAGAGCTTTTGGGAAGTAAAAGTTTACATGAAAGTAACCTGCAGTCGATTATCAAACAAAAGCCTAACACCAAATTATTTTTCTTTTTTAGATTCAACGCATGGTTGTACGGAAAGTATGACGAGAAAAAACTAGTTCAAAAACGAGAAAATAAGCAGCAGAGGTTGGATAGGAAAAATAACCGAAAAATAGCTAAAGGAAAAGACCCGGTCAATGAGACCAGTGAAACTTGGAGAGACAGGTTAATTCAGAATATCGGAGAAGAGCCTGTGGTTTATGATTCTCTTAGAACAAATACGAGTAGCAAGCAATTAGAAATTTATCTAAGGAAAAACGGATACTTTTCTGCTAAAGTAGCGCATGAATTAAGGCAGAGAAGTAAGAGAAAGACTATTTCTAGGTATAAAATAGAGACAGGTCAAGCCCATAAAATAGAGGAAATAACGTGGGATATTCCAGATTCTGGTTTAGTGCAGCTAAAAGGTCTGTTTGAGAAATTAGTAACCTTAAAGAAAGGAGATAGATTTAGTGTAGAAAAGTTAGATGAAAGCAGAGAATCTATTACGAGTTTTTTAAATAATCAAGGGTATTATAAGTTTAGCAAGGAATACATTAGATTCGAGGTAGATACGCTCGGTAATCCCCTAGAAGTACATCTCAATGTACTCATAACTAATAAAAAAAGGGAGTCGAGTTTTTCTCCAGATTCACTGGTAGATGTTCCTCATAAAAAATATATCGTAGGTAGAATAGAGTTTCATTTGGATTATGACCCATTGACTAAAGTATATGAACCCACAGGGAGGATTTTAAATGGCAAATTCACATTTGAGTATATTGATACTTTAGGGTTTTATCCAGACCTATTAGAGAATAATATACTGATCGAAGAGAATGATGTTTACCAGTTAAAAAATGTGTCGAACACTTATAAAAAGCTCAGAAATTTAGAGGTGTTTAATTATATTAATATTCAGTTTGAAGAAGAAGAGCTTGTAGGCGATGTTTATAAACTGAAATGCCATATTTACCTAAAGTCTGGAAAAAACCAATCGACCAATTTCGAGATTACCGGCACACACAGAGATGGAATTTGGGGAGCTAATTTGAATTCTAGTTACCGACATAATAATTTATTTTCTGGAGCAGAAAGCTTTAATGTTAAATTTTTAGTAGGAGCAGAGGCCGTACGACCTGTCTCGGGTGTAGCGACCGAAGAAGAAGCTGGCCAGGATCTAAATGATAATCTCCGGTTAAATTCGTTAATTATAGGTCCGGAACTCACACTGAGCCTTCATAAATTAGTTTTTTTACCAAAGCTTAGTCAACGATTCAGTTCGCCTCAAACCGAAATTTCCGGAGTGTTTAATTATCAAATCAGGCCTGATTTTGAACGTTCATTGGCAGAAATAAACTTCGGGTGGAAATTCAGAGAGTCTAGTCGAAATAAGATTTACATCTCCCCTTTTAATTTCAGCGTTATTACTATTACAAAGTCAGATACCTTCGAGGCTAGGTTGAGTGAAATTAATGATTTGTTTCTTATTAACTCTTATCAGGATCATTTGATTCCTTCATTTTTTAATGGAAACTGGGAGTTTAGTAATCAAACTTCTGGATACCAAAAGCGGTACACTTATAACCGATTCGGGATGGAGTCTGTAGGGTTGAATTTTAGACTAGGTAACGAGCTCTTCGGGAAGAAGGAAGTAGATGAGAATGGCAGTTATACCATAGAAGGAATTCGATTCGCCCAATACCTAAAATTCGAAAATGATTTTAGGTTCTTTACTAATTTCTCTAGAAATCAGAGTTTAGCCAATAGAATCGATTTTGGGTATGCTCTTCCATACGCTAATAGCTCGGTGTTGCCTTTTGAGAAAAACTTTTTCGCTGGTGGAGCTAATGGTATTAGAGCTTGGCAAGCCCGTTCTCTTGGGCCTGGTTCTTATCAAGACACCACGTCTCTAGTATCGTATAATAATTTGGGAGAAGTACGCTTAACGCTCAGTTCTGAGTATCGTTTTGACTTAACTAATATTCTAGAGGGTGCCTTTTTTATCGATGCCGGAAATGTGTGGATAGTGGATGATGAGGATAATAGAGAAGGGTCCGAGTTTAAGTCAAATTTCATATCAGACATCGCAGTAGGCGGAGGAATAGGTTTTCGTTTTGATTTTGATTTTTTCCTCATCCGTCTAGATTTAGGATTTAAGCTAAAAGACCCCTCCTTAGATAGAGGAGAGAAATGGTTTTGGGAGTCTAAAAACAACTATGATGATTATCTGGAGAACCTGCGTAGCAAAGGACTGACAGAACAGGATTCTTACAGGTACTTTCCTAATATTAATTTGGGAATAGGTTATCCTTTCTAAGCTATAAAGACCTCTGGAATTGTTTTCTTGAATTTACCATAGTTATGTAAACGCGTTATAGATGATTCATAAATTAGCATCATGAATCTTTATGCGATAAACAACGGAAACTTCATGTTAGATGGAGGAGCCATGTTCGGAGTAGTGCCTAAATCTATTTGGAGTAGAACGAATCCTACAGACGGGAATAACATGTGTCCATGGGCAATGCGTTCACTGCTTATAGAGGACGGAAACAGGCTTATTCTTATAGACTGTGGAATGGGAGATAAGCAATCGGAAAAATTTTACGGTTACTATTTTTTACACGGAGATGATTCTTTAGACAAAGGCTTAAAAGCGCGTGGGTTTCATAGAGATGATATTACAGATGTATTCCTCACTCACCTCCATTTTGATCACTGTGGAGGCGCTATACGATTAGAAGGGGAGAAGTTTGTCCCTGCCTTTAAAAATGCACGTTTCTGGAGTAATGATTTACATTGGAAATGGGCTACAGAGCCTAATAAACGAGAAAAAGCTTCTTTTTTAAGTGAAAATATTTTACCTATAAAAGAAAGTGGTCAGTTAGAAATGATAGAAAAAACAGGCAGATTTTCTAATAGTCCGTTTGAGGACATAGACCTCTTTTTTGCAGATGGCCATACGGAAGCACAGATGATTCCTTTAATCACTTACAAAGATAAGAAGATAGCTTTTATGGCAGATTTACTTCCAAGTACAGGCCACATTCCTCTCCCTTATGTTATGGGTTATGATACACGCCCACTTTTAACATTAGATGAAAAAGAGCTGTTTTTAACTAAAGCGGCAGATGAAGAAATCATTCTTTATTTGGAGCACGATAGTATGACCGAATGCTGTACAGTAAAGCACACTGAAAAAGGCGTGAGATTAGACCAGACGTTTAAACTGTCTGAGATTTAAAAAAGAAAATGTAAAATTACCTTACTACGCTAATCTGTCCTATAAAGTCTTTTGCTTCTGTATTACAATTACTACTGTATCTGATTTCGTAGGTGTAAACTCCAACAGGAACATAGTAACCTTCATTTCCATTTCCTTCCAGTTGTTCTCCCTGCCAATAATCATCAGTATCTTCAGTTTCGAAAACTACATTTCCCCATCTATTGTAAACTTTAAAAGAGTATTCATCTAAATTGGCATTCACCGGCTTAAATACATCATTTAGGCCATCACCATTTGGAGTAAATGCGTTAGGGATGAAAATGGTAGGTTCGTTATCTTGTAGAATGACATCTATACTTCCTGCTTGCTCACAGCCATAAGCATCAGTGAATGTGAATTCATAGAGTCCATCACCTATAATATTTGTGTAAATGTCACTCTCATCTGTAGTTATCCAGAAATGGTTAGAACCCCCTAAATAAGGAATTTCTATACTGTGAGCAGCTCCTTTACAAAGTACTTCGGTTTTTTCTATGCTTATTTCTGGAGCGATAGATACCTGAACAGCATCTTGGAATGTACATCCATTTAATTCTACTTGAACACTATAGATGCCCGCTTCGGTAACAGAGATAGACTGAGTATCTTCATTTGTAGACCAGAAGTAAGAAGCGTTTTGACCGCCTAATCCGGCATTAATAGCTACTGCAGGAGAATAGTAACATAGGGGAATGTTCTCGCCTAATTCAAATTCTTCATAGTCTTCTATAGCTACAGTCTGAGAAATTGATTCTTCTACGCCACAAAAGTTTTCGCTAACAGTGAGTGTAATCGTGTAAGTGCCTTCCCCGTTATAAACATGGATTAAATTTTCTGCTACACTGGCATTGCCGTCTCCTAAATCCCAAGAGTAATTATCGATATCACCGATACTTGTGTTGGTGAGATCTACTGTAAGCTCATTGCATGCGCCCAATTGAATGTTATCGAAACTCGGCTCTAAAACTGGTGGAGGGAGTACTTCTACCAAACTCGTAGCTTCATCGATTCCTGTGCAGCCTCCATCTCCCTCTACTGAGAGAGTAACTATGTAGATGCCAGGAGTAGCGTAAATATGAGAAGTGTTTTCTCCAATATTACTTGGTGTTCCATCACCAAAATCCCAGGAGTATGAAGATGCACCCACACTATTGTTATTAAAGTCAATTGAAAGAGGAGCACAGCCTACTTCATCACCATTGGTAATAAAGGCCGCTACTTCATCAGTAATAGTAATCTGCACGGAAGATTCGTCTGACACATTACAGATGACGTCTTCTATTGAAAGAGAAACCGTATACATTCCTATGTCATCATAGTCGTAAGTAATATTTTCTTCTTCTAGAACAGTTCCATCCCCCATATCCCATTGGAATTCTAAGAAATTCCCTAGACTATTATTTACACCTTCTACAGTATAGTTTTCACAGTCGGTTTGAAGCAGGTCGAAGATAGACTCGACCACATCATTCGCACTTATAGTTACTAATACAGTGTCAGAGTCGGAACCATTGCATGTGTTTGGATTTAGGGCTGTTAAAATCACCTCGAATTCTGCAGGACCGTTAAAAGTGTGAGTAGGTGTCTCCTCAGCAGAAGAGGAGCCATCTCCAAAGTCCCAAGAGATATTATCAGCGTTTTCACTTTGATTTTCAAATACGATTTCAGCACTTTCACAACCCTCTAAGCCATCGCTGGATATGGTGGCCTCTACAAAAGGAAGTAACGTAATATCTACCGTAACTTCTTCGTCATCTTCACAGCCATTATCTATGGCTTGCAGGCTGACAGTATAATCACCTGGAGCATCATATTGGTGAATAGCATCTATAGATTCTATGATGGTTCCGTCACCCATATCCCAGATATACTCTAAGAAATCAAGACCAGTTGTATTGGTAGTTTCTATTATTTGATCGATACAATTAAAATCGTAGTTAAACGTAGGATTAAAATCTTGAGGAGTACTTATAACTATTTGAAATGCTACAGTATCTGCTAGATTACAACTTAGGGAATCTGAGGCTATCATGGTTAAATCATAAACGCCAGGTTCATCATAAGTAAGAGAGGGCTCATATTCATCAGAAGTAGTTCCGTTACCGAAATCCCAATCAAATTGATCTCCGACAGAGAAGTTTTCGAAAGTGATTTCGAAAGGGGCACAACCAGAGATGTCGTTACTAGCCAAGGCTGCATTTACTCCAGAAGCATCGAAGTTAATTTTGAATACTCCTATATCCCAACCTGGCTCTTGATTTGTAGCCCAAGCATCAGCAGTGGTGCTAAATCCACCACCTGAGCAAACCCCTTGATAAACTATTCCGTTTTTATCGAATCTGCTGGTTCCTCCATCCACATGATTTTCAGTGTAAAACGTCCCGAAAATAATGTCAGTTAAGTCCTCTTCATAAACAGCTAGATAGAAACCACCTGTGGTAAACAACGCGTCATCTGTTGTTTCCAAAGCGCCAAAGGCGCTATATGCAGAGATATAGATGTTATCACAATTATCCACTAAGAATGCATCAGGGACAAAATCCGTGTTACCGCTTCCGCTACCTACTACAGTTCCTACCAATACTTCACTTAAGTCATTGGAGAATTTGGTGATAAACTGGCCAGAGTTTGGGTTTTCGTAAACATCATCAGTAACTGGCATATCTCCTCCTCCTTGGCCAAATACGAATACACTTTCTTCAAAATCTAGATCCATAAAGAAAACTTGATCTTTACTGTCTGTTCCATGATAGGTACTGTTTATAAGGGCAGTGCCAGCCCCATTGAACTTAGCTATAAAACCATCTAATTCTGTTCCAAAACCTGCAGCTTCACCGATAAAATTGGTTTGATAAGCGCCAGGTGTAGTCGGCATATCGTCACTAGCGCTTCCTGCTATAAAAATAGAACCGTCAATAGAAGTTCTTATTCCATAGCCCATGTCATTATCAGTTCCTCCGAAGTACGTACTTATTAAAAGAGTGCTTAAAGTAGGGTTAAGCTTTACTATTACGGCATCTTGTCCACCAGCGTTAGTTGTCTGATAAGCTATAGCGGTAACAGGGAAGTCAGGAGATTGACTTCCTGAGACTATAATCGGATTATTGTCATAATCTACTATAATTTCACCTCTGTAATTGTCTCCATAATTAGCGGCATTAGCATTTTGACCGTCTGTTCCAGTTCCTCCTAAATAGGTAGACCCTATTAAGGCACTTCCGTCTTGTTCTAAATGAGAAACAACGATATCATAAGTAAAGCCTCCACCCCCATCTGCATGTGCTGTTTGCACCGCGCCCCCAGTTACAGGGAAATCTGCGCTAGCAGAACTGCCATAGACATATAGCTCTCCTTCATTATTAGTCACTAAAGAGTGTGGGTAATCTGCAGAACTTCCTCCTAAGAAAGTGGCCCATAATAAATCGGTGCCTTCGGGGTTGAGCTTACTGATACCGATATCCCAAGTACCTCCGCCATAAGATTGGTCAAAAGCTCCAGTCGTTACAGGGTATTCAGACCCTGAAGCGACACATCCAGTGAAAATATTCCCCTCTAAATCAAACGCGGCTGAGTGGCCATAATTACTAGAAAACCCAGTAGTTCCTGAAAGGGTAGAGGCGATTAATTCAGGATCGATGACTAATTTTAAACGTTCATCATATCCATCAGGAAAGGCATAACTAATGGTATTCCCTGTTTTTACATAGTCACAAGCGACTTCTCTTAATTGTCCATTAACCAATTGGTAAGCAAAAGGTTTACTTTCTGTGAATTCGCCTAGTGATGTTACTAGAATTAGGTTACCGTCTTTTATGAAGTATGATTGAAGTCCATCATAATCAAATGCTATTTGGTCTGGATTTGAACCGGGGTAGACAATGAAGTCATACTTGAAATTGTCTTTTTTACTGTACACTTTTAAGTCAATTCCAGTGTAAATTTCTGTATAGTCAACCATTTCGAAGACACCTACATCAGAAGACCACCTGTTCTCGTTTTGTCCTAGGAAGTAATTATGATGATAAGATTTCTTTTTATCACCTTCCGCTGAAGTTTCCAGAGCGTTTATCAAATTCAATTTCCAAGCGTGGCCAGGAACAGAGAATGCCATTTGCTCTTCTACTGTGGCAAATTGTAAGTCATGAAGCTTTGAGAATTCTTCTGCGTCTAAAAATGAAAAGGTAAAACCATTTTCTTCTAAATAGACAGAGCCGCCATTTGGTAAACCTGCCCTAAAGAGAACATTTTCATTCCATTGATTTTGGTTTTCTACGAATTCTAATGCTTGTCTTTTATCGTGAGACCATGCCGAAACACAAATAATTAGCATTAAAAGCAGGGAGTAGAGCTGTTTCATTTTAAGGTGTTCGTTAGTTATCTATAAATATAGACTGATTTTGACTCTGTTCGGTTGCCTTTGAAGCATAACTTTCTAGAGACTCATGAACTACCGGCTTAAGTCGTAATTAGGGCTCTTCATAATAGGGTTATGATAGTTTAAATTAAAACGTGTCTCGGAGAACGATTTAGTTAGATGAAATCAGTTAGACTCAGAAGAAGAATAACCATTTTTATTTGGCTAGAGCTCGACATATTTTCTTAATCATAGCTGGCCCCTCATAGACGAATCCACTGTAAACTTGAATTAAATCAGCTCCTGCTTCTATCTTTTCTAGGGCATCTTCAGCTGAACAAATTCCTCCAACCCCAATTACAGGAAACGCGTTTTTAGAAGTGGTTTTTAAATACCTTATAACTTCTGTGCTTCTATCTTTTAATGGTTTACCACTTAATCCTCCATTTCCTATAGCAGAAATAGCACTATCTGTAGTGATTAAGTTCTCTCGACTGATGGTCGTATTGGTAGCTATTACTCCTGAAATTTTAGTGACTGCTAGGATTTCTACTATATCATCTAACTGCTCGTTGGTGAGGTCTGGAGCTATCTTTAAAAGAATGGGTTTAGGTGTGGTTTTAAGATTGTTTAAACGCTGCAATTCATTAAGAAGAGCGGTAAGCGGCTCCTTATCCTGAAGGTCTCTTAACCCAGGGGTATTCGGGCTGCTTACGTTTACTACAAAGTAGTGTACATAATCAAAGAGCGCCTCGAAACAAATAACATAGTCATCCACGGCATTCTCATTAGGGGTAAGTTTGTTTTTCCCGATGTTTCCTCCTATGATAACATTTTTAGGCATTTTTTTTAGCCTTTCTACCATGGATTCTACTCCCTTATTATTAAATCCCATTCTGTTAATGAGCCCTGTGTCTTCTTTTAATCTAAAAAGTCTTGGCTGTGGATTTCCGTCCTGAGGTTTCGGGGTGACGGTTCCTACCTCTATAAAACCAAAACCTAATGCATGCATTTCGGCAGCGACTTCAGCGTTCTTGTCTAGTCCAGCGGCTAGTCCTACAGGATTAGGGAATTTTATACCAAACAACTCCTTTTCTAATTTAGGGTTACTTACTCCATATAACCTCTTGAAAATAGATTTTACTCCTGGGACTTTAAATCCATTTTTCAATAAACTTAAAGTCACATTGTGTGCTTTTTCAGCTTGAAGTTTGAATAACAGAGGTCTTAAAAGAAGCTTATACATCGGGTCAGATTTGCAGCAAAAATACCATTGCTACGCAGCCCATACAAGTAAAATTACTGTGTAGTTATTAACTCGTGAAGAATTTTATTAGCACTCTGCCAAGAGTAGTTTTCTAGAATGAATTTTCGGGCGTTGGTTCCTAGGACTAATCTACTTTCTGAGCTATTTAATAAATGCATTACTAGTGTTACTAGATGTTTATCATCTTGGTATACATGTAGATGCTCATTGTGTATGGCTTTAAGCGCATTGTTGGCTAGCGGAGTAGTAATGCAGGGCAGCCGCATACTCATAGCTTCTAATAGCTTGTTTTGAAGTCCTGTTCCTTGGCGCATAGGAGCTAAGAAAATTTTAGCACTATTAAATTCATCTCTTATATCATTTACCCAGCCTGTAACCTTAACTCTATCAGAGGCCAGTGAAAGTAGCTCATTAGAAGGAGTGGCTCCAGCTATAGTTAGTGTTATAGCTTGATCCACCTCCCAAAGCATAGGCATAATAGACCTTATTAAATAGAGAGCAGCATCTTCATTGGGAAGATAGCCCATGTTCCCTGTGAAAATGAGATCGGTAGTCTTTTTTTCTGATTCTTGAGAAGGCGTGAAATAGTCGAAGTCTACTCCGTTTGGAACCACAGAAATAGACTCCCTTTTCTCGTGGTAGATTAAGTTTTTATCCTGTGAGGAAATGATAGAATGGTTCTCGAAATAATCAAATATGAGGTTTTCATAGGCCACTAAGCGCTTAGCTTCTTCCTTCACTAAAAATTTAAGTATTCCTTTAGAGCTGGCAGTTCTGCGCGAATAGTTTTTATTAAGCGCATCCATGTAATCCAGCGTCTTAGGCATTTCATGGAAGTTTTTCACGTATTCAGTAGTGCGCACTAGCTGCGCGTAAATATGTGCTGGAGCTGTTCTTTGTATAATCTGCTGTATTTTTCGCGCTACACTTTTTTGATAAAAGTAATGAACCTGAAAGGGTTTACTAGAAAATGCTGCGTAGCAAAGTCTTCCCAGTTGTTTTATTTTACTTAGTTTAAAAACATGAAGTTCAGAACATAGTGGGGTTATTTTATTCCTGTCTTCTTCGCTAGGAAGCTTGTCTGTGAGGCAGCATAGAATAATCTCATGGTCATGACTTAAATGAACTAGCTGATGATATGCTCTAAGCTTATCTCCTTTTTCTAATGGGTAAGGAAACCGACTGAGAATTACTAAAAGCTTCATTTTATTTGTCAAGCAGATTTAAATAAAACTCTGTCAATTGTATGCTGAGTTTTTGGTTATCGAAATTAGCACAGACAAATTCTCTAGAGACTTTTTTCTGTGTGTTTATTTTCTCGGGATTATCATGGAAGTCTCTAAGATGTTTTAGAAAATCATTTTTTGTATCAGCCAAGTAAATATCTTCATTCTCTTTAAAATCTATTCCTTCAGCCCCTAGTTTAGTGCTAAGAATAGTTTTTCCAAGTGCCATGCCTTCTATAATTTTCACTCTCATTCCCCCAGCAGATAATATTGGGACTAGCATGATAGATTTACTGCTAATAAATTTTTTGGCGTCTGCAACCTCGCCTACTGCTTTAATTCCTGGGTAGTTCTCCTCGTTAAATTCTGCAGGAATTTTTCTCCCGGCTAAATAGAAAACCAGGTTAGGGAATTCCTTTCTAATAGCGGGCCAAATCTGTTCTAAGAACCATGTGACACCCTCAAAGTTGGGAGGCCATTCTAGTGAGCCTAAATGAAAAATAGATATTTCTTCAGGAGGATTTTTTTCTGAATACTCAGCGAGGTTAATACCGAACGGGATAGTGATTAGGTTGCTTTTTTTAGCATTTAGTGAAGCGTACTTTTTGTAATCCTCTTTGGTAATAGTAACGATTCCGTGCACTCTTTTTATAACATCTAATTCAAATAGCTCGAGCTTTTTAGCCAAGTGTTTTAAATAGAGTTTTTTGGCTACGTTTTTAGTTGCGTTAGCCATTCTTTGCCAGATGAGGTATTCCAGATTATGACTTCGGAGCACACGTTTCCCATTACTATATCTTTTAACAGTGGAGAGGTATGGCATCATAAACAAGCTTTCGAATTGTATGATGTCGAACTTTTCGAGGCCCAATAGGCTTTTTAGTCTCATATCGAAATCAACCGAAAAGAAACGGGTTATGTTATAGCTGTCCTGTGTCAGAAGATTGGAAAACGCATCTACCATATTCACCCTAGTGTCTACAAATATGCTTTCAAAAGAAGTCATCTTTAAGTAATTTTCATCCAACTTGTCCTTTAGAAATGGATGCTTAGGAGTGTGAATACTAAGAATTTTAACTTCATGTCCTTGATTTAAGAGTCCTTTTGTTAGGGCATCCATAGCCAAGCATCCTCCATCTATAGAAGGCCTAGGGGGTTTATGACACAGTTGAAGTATTTTCATGCTTTAGAAGGTGCTTTCTTTTTAAATACTCCAATGATTTGCTGCCACAGTTTATTGTAAAAATCGGCATCTGTTATACTCGAATCTTTAGCGGCTTTATACGTTAGAAATATGGCTAAGGGTATTAGTACAAAAGAGCTTAGCCAGATACCTTGCCATGGCTCAAGTGATCCAGATTTCACCATTTTCTCTCCTACTGTGGAGAGTATAAAGAACATAACGAAGAATCCTAAAGCGATTACTGTAGGAAATCCATAACCGCCTTTTCTAGTAATGGCACCAAGAGGCGCTCCTACAAAAAAGAGGATAATGCATGAAAAGCCTAAGAAGAATTTTTTATGCCAATTTATATTATGGACATTTATTCTATGCAGTTTTCCTTCTAGCTGTTTAATCGTTCTTTGGTTGTACTCTTTGTTTTTTCTACTCAGATTGATGGCTTTATCTAGGGCTCTGTTCTGCTGCATTTTCCCTATTTGGTCGAAAAAGTATAGGCTATCAGGTTTTATAGTATCGTTTCTAACGAGTGAAGAGTCATTAGTCAGTCTAATTCCCCTGAGGGATTGGGTAACTCTATCGGCTTCTGATTTTTGGATGCTCAAATTTAGAGAGTCTAGACCTTGTTCTAGTTGTCTGATAGTCATCATTTCCTCTCGGTTCTTAAAGATGTCTTCGTCTTGTTCTTTAAACCCTAGAGAGGATATATCTAATCGAATAATATTCTCCTCAAATTTACTTGATACAGATGGATAGGTTTTCTTCCTTTCTGTAATTCCTTTCTCGTAAGGTTCGTCATAACTAACACCATCATAAAGGGTTATGGTCATGTATCGGCTTTTGTCTTCTTGATTCATGACACCCCTCTTAGCTCTAATAACTCTTCGGTTTCCTTGGTTTAAGGTGTGGTCATAAATAAGAACATCCGTCATTTTTCCTGTCTCAGTATCATTTCCTCTAGCACGAATAACGAAGCCATCTATATCTGTATAAAAGATATTAGGAACTATATTCATGGTAGGCGCTTTTTTAGTGACGCTGAATAAGAGGGTTTTAAATTTAAGCGTGGCTACCGGCATAATGTTATTAGCGAAGCCAAAGGCAGAAAAAGAGACGATAATAATGAAGAAAATGAGCGGGCGCATAATTCGAAATAGCCCCATGCCACTAGCCTTCATAGCTGTGAGTTCGAAGTGTTCAGAGAGGTTTCCGAAAGTCATGATGCTAGAGAGAACTATAGAGACTGGTAATGCCAGATTTACTAGTGGGGCTGAGGCATAGATAAGTAGTTCAAGGATGATAGTCCAGTTCAGACCCTTACCTATCAAATCATCTATATACTTCCATACAAATTGAAGTTCGAATATAAATAACCAGATGAAGAAAGATAGGAAGAACGGTCCTATGTAAGATCTAAGAAGTAGTTTAGAAATTTTCTTCATTGCTACGCAAAATTAAGTATTACATGCATGCCTATTTCCATAGAATTTAACAGACTTCAAGGTCTTTTGTTTAAAATAATTATTGGGTATATTTTGTAGTAGAAATCTCTGGTCTATTTGACTAATTAAACGAAGGTTTTTTCAATAAATTTGTCATACATGAAAGTATTTCTCTTAGGGTATATGGCGAGCGGTAAAACTACAATTGGAAAGAAGTTGGCTAAGGAGTTGAAGTTGGATTTTATAGATTTAGATGCTTACATAGAGGCGCAGGAGAAAAAAAAGGTTTCTGAAATTTTCAATGAAGGCGGAGAGGCTCTTTTTAGAGGAGTAGAAATGAAATACCTAAAGGAGTTAATTAATCTAGAGCCTGATGCTTTAATTAGCACTGGTGGAGGAACTCCGTGCTTTTATGACAACATAAAGGATATGAATCAAGCAGGATTAACGGTGTATTTAGAAATGGATGCCAAGTCATTAACCTACCGTTTGATGAATGCCAAGGGTGATAGACCATTGGTAAATAAATTAGGAGAGGATGAGCTATTAGAATTCGTAGAACAGCAGATGGAAGAACGAAAATTCTATTATTCCGAAGCCCAAATTAAAGTAAACGCACTAGGGTTTAACTCGGTTAAAATTAAAGCATTGGCACTCCAAATAGAAGAAGCTTGCCAGCCTAGAAATTAATTTAAGAAATGATTTCCTGCGAGATACTATAATTCGTTTCTCCTTTAGATTCGAAGTAATTCTTAAGAAGAATATCCGCTAGAAGTCCGGAGATAAATAACTGAATTCCTCCTAAAAATAGAAATATAGTAAGCAGAGGCATGGCAGTTTCAGACATTCCATAACCTGCTATGAATAAGCCTACGGTAGTTATTCCGCATGGAACACTAAGAAGGATGAAAATTAATCCTAAGCCACCGAGTAAATGGAGAGGACGAGCTGAGTACTTATTCCAAAACCAAACAGAAATCATATCTATAAACCCTTTCAGCGTTCTCTTCCAGTTATACTTCGTAATACCTGCTGTTCTAGACCGGTGGTTCACTACTACTTCGCCTACTTTGTAGCCTTTTATTTTTAAAATAGCAGGAATGAACCTGTGCATTTCTCCATACAGAGTAACACCCTCAAAACATTCTTTTTTGTAAATTTTTAGAGAACATCCACTATCGTGAATCCCGTCATTTACGAGTACTTTTCTCAGGAGGTTAGCTCCTCTAGAGACGAAGTTCTTTAGGAAAGAGTCTTTTCTATCTTTTCTCCAGCCCGAAACTACGTCTAGGTCATCCTCTTCGAGTTTTTTTATGAGCTTGGGAAAGTCATTGGCATCGTTTTGAAGATCCCCATCCATAGTAATGAAGTAGTCCCCAGTGGCCGCTTTTATCCCTGCGTCCATGGCGGCCGTCTGACCAAAGTTTTTTCTAAGAACAATTAATTTTAACGGGCTCAGGTCTTTACAGTTTTCCACTGTTTTATCTGAAGAACCATCATCTATGAATATGATTTCATAGTCATAATTATTCTTTTCACATGCTTGTTTTATTTCGTGATGCATAGGAGAAACATTGTCTTCCTCATTCATCATAGGTACTACTACGGAGATTTTCATGTGCTATACTTTGTGGAATTCTTTATACCAATTTACGAACTGCGAAATTCCATCTTTTAAGGAAGTTTTTGGCGAATAATCAAAATCATTTATCAAATTATCTACGTTAGCCCAAGTTTTAGTGACATCTCCTGGCTGAATAGGCATGTAATTTAGTTGTGCTTTCATCCCTAGAGAATCCTCTAAGGTGTTTATAAAGTCCATAAGTTTAACGGGTTCATTAGCGCCTATGTTATATATTCTGTAAGGAGCAGATGAAGTGTCTGCCTGAGGATTTAACGGATTCCAATTTACAGAAGGAACAGGCGGTTTTTTTAAAACTTTAATTGTTCCTTCTACTATGTCATCTACATAAGTGAAGTCACGTTCCATGATGCCATTATTGTAGACATCTATTTTTTCACCAGACGTGATTTTATTAGCGAATATATAATAGGCCATGTCTGGCCTTCCCCATGGGCCATAAACCGTAAAAAAGCGTATTCCTGAAGTAGGAAGCTGGAAAAGGTGGCTATAGGTGTGGGCTAATAACTCGTTTGATTTCTTAGTAGCAGCATATAAACTCATAGGGTGATTCGTAGAATCCTGAGTAGAAAAAGGCACAGATTCATTAAGCCCGTATACGCTAGAAGAACTAGCATAGGTAAGGTGCTTTATCTCGAAATTCCTACAAGCTTCTAAAATATTAGCGAATCCTACGATGTTAGATTCTATATATACACTCGGTTTCTCTATACTGTACCTCACTCCAGCTTGCGCGGCCAAATTTACTACGTAATCAAATTTCTGATCGGTAAATAACTGGTTAAGAGGTGCTCTGTCTACTAAGTTTAGCTGTATGAAATGGTAGTTTTTAAACTTAGAGCTTGGGAGTAGCGTTCCCTGTAATAGCTTAGAGCTGGATATTCCCATATTGTCTAACCTTCCAAATTTCAGACGAATGTCATAGTAGGTATTTAGGTTATCTAACCCTACTACATAGTGTCCTTCATTAACTAACCTTTGAACGGTATGATACCCTATAAAACCTGCAGCTCCGGTAACTAAAATTCTTTTCATTTACTAGTGATTCCTATGATAACAATAATTAGGTAGAGTTTGAAGTTTCTGCCTTATTGAGGTTCCAAATATACTACACAAGACCTCAAGGAATTTTTCATAAAGGATTGAAAACTCTGAGTGAGTTGTTTCTAAAGTTTACTTTTTTTATACCTAAGCTCTAAAAGTAGGGGTAACGGTATGCAGCATTAACTCTGAGAAGTAGGTGTAAAGTTCACAATTGTTTTTAACTCACATGAAATTCGAATAACTTTAGTTTGGATAAGTTTGGTGAATTTAGGGTACTTCGTACCTTCGCGGCTTATATAAAAGCGAAAAGATCTTGGATATATTCGAAAAAATAAGGAACAATAGGGGACCGTTAGGAAAGCACTCCAAACAATCACATGGTTATTTCACCTTCCCTAAATTAGAAGGAGAAATCTCTAACAGAATGACCTTTAGAGGGAAAGATGTTTTAGTGTGGTCTGTAAATAATTACTGTGGATTAGCAAATCATCCAGAAGTAAGGAAGGTAGATGCAGATGCAGCTAAGGAATGGGGTATGGGATATCCTATGGGAGCTAGAATGATGTCTGGTCAGACTAAATACCATGAAGAGTTAGAGAATGAACTTTCAGAGTTCATGCAAAAGGAAGACACCTATTTATTAAACTTTGGATACCAGGGCTGTATGTCTTGTATAGAAGCTTTAGTAGATAGAAACGATGTAATCGTTTATGATTCTGAGTCTCATGCTTGTATGGTAGATGGAGTTAGACTACATCAGGGTAAACGATTCGTTTATCAGCATAATGACATGGATAGCTTCGTGAAGCAGTTAGACAGAGCTAAAAGATTAACAGAAACTACTGGGGGAGGAATTTTAGTAGTAACAGAAGGTGTTTTCGGTATGGCCGGAGACCAAGGGAAGCTAAAAGAAATAGTTTCTTACAAGAAAGAATATGGTTTCAGATTATTTGTGGATGATGCGCATGGATTTGGAACGATAGGAGAGAACGGAAGAGGAGCTGGAGATTTTCAAGGAGTACAGGACGAGATAGATGTTTATTTCGGAACGTTCGCTAAATCTATGGCTACTATAGGAGCGTTTATTTCATCAGATGAGCAAATCATCGATTACATGAGATATAACATGCGTTCTCAAACGTATGCTAAGTCTTTACCTATGCCGATAGTAATAGGAGCACTTAAAAGGTTAGACATGCTAAGAACTCGTCCGGAGTTTAAAGACAATCTTTGGAAAATAGCTACAGCGTTGCAAACAGGATTAAAGTCTGCAGGATTTAACATAGGAGCTACCAACTCAGCAGTTACTCCGGTATTCCTATCAGGAACATTAGGAGAGGCCACTAACCTTACGTTAGACCTTAGAGAAAATCATGGTATTTTCTGTTCGATAGTAGTTTATCCAGTAGTACCTAAGGAAGTAATCATGCTGAGGTTAATACCTACTGCAGTTCATACTCTGGAGGATGTAAAGTATACGATAGATACTTTTACCAATATGAAAGAAAAATTAGCTGCTGGAGATTATGCAGCTGAGAAAATCGCTAGCTGGTCATAAGTAAATAAAGAGAACTTACTAGAATATAAAAAAGCCCCATTCAGGATTCCTGAATGGGGCTTTTTAGTTTTAGAAGCTATCTCGGATAATCAGTCGGAGATTTTTAGTTTCAACTATACTAGGTACTAACTCTTATCTTCTAGTTTTCCATCAGCGTGCTGGGCAAAACGTCCTTTCGTTCTCGGGTGAACTGGTCCAGATTCATTCCACGGCCATCCGCCAAACTGGGTGTTCTGATAATCCACAAATGCTTGTCTAATTTCTTCTTTTGTATTCATTACGAAAGGTCCGTGCTGAACTACAGGTTCTCCTATAGGTTTGCCTTGCAATATCAATATATGACTCTCTTCAGCCCCACTTTCTAGAACCAAGTCTACGTCAGCTCTAACATCGGCAGAATGATAATTTCCAAGGGTTTCACCTTCAATTTTGAGTTCATTTCCTTTATAGAAATAAATCGTTCTGCTCACCCCATCTTTCGCTTTAGGTAACGTCCATTTAGCACCTTTATCCATTTTAATGTTCCAAACAGCTACATCATTTTCCTCAGAAAAAGCCCATGAATTCGGTGGAGGAGTCGGAGCTTTTTCTTCTCCTACCTTTCCCGCTATCACTTCTATACTGACCTTTCCGGTTTCATCTAGATGCTCATATTTAGGAATAGATTCTGCCCATAACATTTTAAAATGTGGCTCTACAAATTTATCCTTCTTTGGCAGGTTAAGCCATATCTGGAATAATTCGAGGGGGTTATCTTCAGTATCTTTCACTAGCGGAAACATTTCTGCATGCTGTACCCCTTTCCCGGAAGTCATCCACTGTACATCACCATTACCATATCTGCCAGAAGCTCCCGTAGAATCCGTATGATCCACCATTCCTTCTCTTACTACTGTTATAGTTTCGAATCCTCTGTGAGGGTGACCAGGAAACCCAGGCACGTTTTCACCGTGGTACATTCTCCAGCCATCTTTTATTAAAAAATCTTGACCTATGTTCCTTCCCGTTAAACTAGCTGCGGGACCTTGTTTTTCATTTCCTTTAGGGTAAGCATCCTCATGATGAACACAAAACAGAAAAGGATCTTGGGTTTCCCATTGGAAACCAAGTGGCTGAATTCGCTTAATAATTGGCATACTATTTTTTGTTTCTTGGTGATTTTCTGATTCAGATTTAAAGGTAAAGGCAGCAGTAGCTGCCAGCAAACCTCCAGAAGTAACTACTGTGGCTTTTTTTAAAAATCCCCTTCTGTTGTTTTTCTTTTCCATGCACTAAAATTAATTCTTAAAATGGTTATATCTATTGATCTAGGTTAACATGTGATTCGTTCTGGTTAATCAGCGGATTGTAATCCTTGATTATGATTCAGTCAAGAAGTTGATATTGGCAATTTTTACCATGATGAATTTGTTTTTAGAAGTACCTTAGCACAGCTAATAAACTTACATGGGCCCAAGCTTAAATAATTTAAATAGAACAAACAACCTGCTGACAATAATGGTTGTAGTTTTGGTTTTTTACCTACTTAAAATCTTGTCATTTATCTTTATTCCATTGACTTTTGGAATGTTTATGGCATTGCTTTTTTTACCCATAATGAGATGGCTCAGAACTAAAGGATTGCCTAAGTGGCTGAGCATAGGAGTGATAATAGGAATCATTGCGCTGATATTAAAGTTGTTCGGTGAGCTAGTTAAATTATCGAGTAGAGAAATAATAAATGCAGATAGTCATTTCTTTCAAAAAGCAGAAAGTAAGTTCACTCTTCTTATCGGTAATGTAGAGAGTTTCTTTGGCATAGAAAGAATCGGAAATGACAATGTCTTACTTCACTACCTCAGCCAAGCCAATGTATTTGGAAATTTTGGAAATACCTTAGATTTCATTGGAGATACTTTGACCATGGCGCTAATGACCATTTTCTTTGGAGTACTTCTCTTAATGGATTCGTTTAATTTTGAGAGAGTATTAACCAAGGCTATTTTTAAATCGAAGAGCATGTCCATCAGGACATTTCTAAAAATAGAAAAAGACATTGCTCGGTTTCTGATTGTTAAATTCCTAGTGAGCTTCGGTACGGGAGTAGGATTCTCTATAGCGTGTTACTCTTTCGATGTGAGTTTCCCTATTTTCTGGGGAGTGTTTGCCTTTTTAATCAACTTCGTTCAGATGGTTGGAAGTGTGATTTCTGTTGTGCTCCTGTCCATATTCGCCTTTGTAGAGATAGAAGCTTATACTGTTTTGTTAGCCTTTTCTCTTATAATCACAGGTGTTCAAGTGCTGTTTGGAGCTGTGCTAGAGCCCATATTTATGGGTAAAACATTTTCTTTAAATGTCGTTACAGTGCTTGTTATGCTTATGCTCTGGGGATTCATCTGGGGAGTGCCAGGGTTAATTATGGCCATTCCTATCACAGTAATTCTAAAGATAATTCTAGAGCAGATTCCATCGACTAGAATGATGGCAGAGATGATGTCTGGAGGGAGCAAAGTTTAGTTCACCAAATTGCCTATTTATTTTTTAATTGTTTAAAATCTATAAAGAGATATTGAGTACTCTATATTTGCTACAAACCTCACCTCAAAATGACTCGATTAACCATCCTGCTGGCTGTATTTCTTGTGGCCTTTTCCACAGACATTGCAGCGCAAAAAAAGAACAAGAATAAAGCTGAAGACAAAGAACTTACCTATAGCTCCGATCTGGTTTCAGGGCTAAATGTGAGAGGAATAGGACCAGCGTTAACCTCTGGTAGGATAGCAGATTTAGCAGTGAATCCTAATAATCCTTTTGAGTATTATGTGGCTGTCGCTTCTGGTGGCGTTTGGAAAACAACCAATGCTGGAACTACTTACGAACCTATTTTTGATTCTCATGGGTCTTATTCTATAGGATGCATTTCTATAGCGCATTCCAATGAGCATGTGGTGTGGATAGGAACAGGAGAGAATAACAACCAGCGTTCTGTAGCCTACGGAGATGGAGTTTACAAATCGGAAGATGGTGGAGCTACGTTTAAGAATATGGGCTTGAAAGAGAGTGAGCACATTGGAAACATCCTTATTCATCCTACAGATCAAAACACGGTTTACGTGGCAGCTTACGGGCCCTTGTGGAGTGAAGGCGGTGAAAGAGGCGTCTATAAAACCATAGACGGAGGAGAGAGCTGGGAGCTGATCTTGGAGATCTCTAAGGACACGGGAGTTTCTGAAATAGCGTTCGACCCGAGAAATCCGGAGGTGATTTATGCAGCGGCACACCAGAGAAGAAGACATGTGTATACGTATATAGATGGTGGCCCAGAAACCGCACTTTACAAAACTGAAAACGGAGGAAAAGACTGGGATAAGTTAGAGAATGGACTACCAGCTGGAGATACGGGAAGAATAGGAATAGCTGTTTCGCCAGCCAATCCTGATGTGGTTTATGCCATCATAAAAGCTACTGAAGACGGAGGCTTTTACCGTTCTACCAACCGGGGTGCGAGCTTCTCTAAAATGAGCGACTATTCCACCAGCGGAAATTACTACCAAGAAATCATTTGCGATCCTTACGATGAAGACAAGGTGTTTTCCATGAACACATGGCTGCACCAAACAGAAGATGGAGGAAAGACATTTAATAAAACAGGAGAGAAATCCAAGCATGTAGATAACCACTGTATTTGGATAGACCCACAAAACACCGATCACTGGATAGTCGGTTGTGATGGTGGATTGTATGAAACACATAACCATGCTACCGATTGGGCATACAAGCCAAATCTGCCTGTGACTCAGTTTTACAGAGTGGCGGTAGACCAAGCAGAACCATTTTACAATGTGTACGGTGGAACCCAAGATAATAACACGCAGGGCGGCCCTTCTAGAACGCTAAACAATGCAGGCATTCTGAACCAAGATTGGATTATTACGAACGGTGGAGATGGTTTCGAGCCGCAGGTAGACCCTTCTAATGAGAATATCGTATACGGTCAAGCGCAGTACGGATGGTTGATTAGATACGATAAGAAATCTGGACAGCGTATGGGAATTCAGCCACAACCTAGAGATGGAGAGGCGGCTTACCGCTGGAATTGGGATGCTCCGCTTCTGATTAGTCCACACAAACCAGAGCGACTGTATTTCTGTGCCAATAAAGTATTCAAGTCGGATAACCGAGGAGACAGCTGGGAGGTAATCAGTGAGGATTTGTCTAGAAATGAAGACAGGAATACGTTTAAAACAATGGGTCGTGTTTGGGGAATAGATGCGGTGATGAAGAACAAGTCCACGACTATTTATGGAAACATCGTAGCATTTGATGAGTCGGCTAAGAAAGAAGGACTGCTCTATGCGGGAACTGATGATGGGCTAATTCACAGTAAAGATGGTGACGGAAACTGGGCTAAGATGGGTTCTTTTCCAGGAGTTCCAGACCGCACTTATGTAAATCAAGTGTTGGCTTCTGCGCATGATGAAAATACGGTTTTTGCGGTGTTTAATAACCATAAAAATGGGGACTTTAAGCCGTATGTTTTGCGTAGCAATGACCAAGGAGACTCATGGAATTCTATCTCTGGAAACCTTCCAGAGCGCGGTTCTGTGTATTCTATAGCGCAAGACCACGTGAACAAAGACTTGCTTTTTGCAGGAACTGAATTTGGGTTGTTCTTCACGGTTAATGGTGGAGAGGAATGGACACAGTTCACAAACGGAATTCCTACGGTGGCTATTAGAGATATAGCGTTGCAACGCAGAGAAAACGATGTAGTATGTGCCTCCTTTGGAAGAGGATTTTTTATCGTAGATGACTACACAGCGCTAAGAGAACTCACGCCAGAATTACTGGAAAAAGAAGCACACATCTTTACCATCAAAGAAGCGCTGATGTATGTGGAAACCAACCCACAGGGAGGAAGAGGTAAAGGCTCGCAAGGAGAAAGTGTTTACACTGCACCCAACCCAGAATTCGGGGCTACGTTCACTTACTACGTGAAAGAAAAGCCAGAGACGCTAAAAGAGAAAAGACAGAATGCCGAAAAAGACATCAAGAAAGAGGGCGGAGACGTGTTCTACCCAACCAAAGAAGAGATAAGAGCAGAGGCCGAAGAAGAGAAGCCATATCTGTTATTCATAGTGAAAGACGATGCTGGAAATGAGATAAATAAAATGAAAACTGGCCCTAAGAAAGGCATCAATAGAATGACATGGAATTACCGTTATGCTACTACCAGCCCAGTGTCATTGAAGACAGAAGAAGTAGGACGTTACAGCTCTGCTGATGATGGTCAGCTAGCCCTTCCAGGAATTTATACCTTAGAACTATGGCAAGCGGTAAACGGAGAATTAACCAAGCTAGCAGAACCAGCCAAATTCAATGTGGAATTACTCAATAACACCACGCTTCCCGCTACTGATAAAAACGCACTATTGGCCTTCCAGAAAGAAGTACAAGAACTCAGGCGTTCGGTATATGGAGCATCTACGGTGATAGGAGAAACAGAGGACCGATTGAAGCATATAAAAGGGGCAGTGCTTCAAGTGCCCGGAGTTCCGCTGTCATTAATGGCTGAGGTAAAAGCCATAGAGGCAGAAATGACTCAGTTGAAATATGAAATGTATGGAGAGTACGAAATCTCCAAGCATGACTTTGAAACCAACAAAGGAATTGAGAGCATGGTGGGTTATGTGATTTACCAGTTGTGGTACACCACATCAGCACCAACAAACACGCAGCGAGACCAAATCAACAGAGCTAGAAAATCCTATACGCCATGGTTGGCAGAGCTCAAAGCACAGATGAAACGTGTGGAGATTCTAGAAGGGAAGCTATTAGAATTGAGAGCTCCTTATACTCCTGGTAGAGGTGGAGATTGGAAGGAAGACTAGGGTCTGTTTTTTGGTTTGGGGTTCGGAATTGTGGGTTTCTACATACTTTCCGATTTTAAGTGCTCTTCGCTTAGAGATAAGGGGTTGGTGTTCTTGTTGTGATGTTGTTTTAGGTTCTGTGAAAACAGCTAAAATTCAGAAGGTTCATCTGCGCCTAAGTGTTCCAATTCCATTTTAGTAATCAACTTTATTTGGCAAAAATATTTTTTTGGACAGCGTAGAAAACAGTTCTCGAATCTAGAAATTATTTTCAAGCATATAGCTTAGAATAGGCTTGCATTTATCCTCACATGCAGGATAAAACTCACCATGAACTTTATCCTTGTAAATGGTAGATTTTCCCCACCAGAATTCGGCTATGGCCAGTGGTTTCATTTTATTCTCGAACGCATAATGCAGTAGTTTAGGAGCGGCACATTCTCCTGCTCCACCAGCTGGTTTTCTTTGAGCATATTCTTCAAATATGGAAATCAAGGATTTTCTTTCTCCAGAGAGGTTTAAAAAATGATATTGGTCGAATAGCTGTTTTTGAAGATTGGTAGACTTATTCTTTCGCTTGTTTTTTAGCGCCACTATCTCTGCGGTAGTTTGAGCTTTATTCTCAATAGTTAACTTGGCTATTTCCTCACCTATTTTAGATAATTCAGTCATTCCTATGTCTAGGAAATTATCTTCTTGGGAAATATCAAATAAGGCAGGAACGAATCTAGCGGGATACTGACCGCCATCTAATTTTCCAGAGAAGGTGCTCAAATATCCCAAAGAACCCTCAGCAGTTTTAACGACTAAGACACCAAACATTTTCCCTTTTACTTTTCCAGACTTCCCTGGAGTGAAACCGAAATTATGAGACCAATTTTGTTGGTTTTCTAGAATGAATGTTTTTAAATCTTCAGCTGCTTCTAAGCAGATTTCAGAACAAGTAGTCCCGAATGGATTGTTTAGCTTTTCTGGAAGAAAAGGCAGATTGTCGGCATTTTTAAAAGGAATAAATCGACTGTCTGTCATAGCGCTGCAAATTTACTTAGTGTCTACCCAGAAATAGGCGGTTTTAGTAAAACTTATTTTTTATCCGTTCGTTCTTTTAACCTTGCTTTTTCTTTTTTGGATACCCCATCATGGCCCTTTTTCTTAAACTTATCTAGCAGTAAATCCACTTCCAGCTAGGTATTGAAATAATAGCCGGAATGGTATAATGTTAACTATGAAAAAAGCAGATTGAAACAAAAAAGGAGCTAAAGCTCCTTTTTGTTTAATTAATTTATATCAGAAGGACTCATTAAGAGTCTGATCATAACTTCTAACGCATTAGGAACTAGCCCTCATACTTAGGTTTCTTAGCTTTTTTCTCTTGTTTCTTTTCTTTAGCCGTTTTTAACGGAGCTTTTTTTTCTGATTTCTTAGCGTCTTGACCTTTTCCCATAATCGTAGATTGTATTTTTTTACAAGGTAGAAATTTTTAGTGTTCCTTGCAGATTAATAATGCCTTTTCCAAAAATAAGGTTTGTGGATGAGTCATTTCGTTAAACTTTTGGACTGGAACAATTCCCCTGAGATTATTGAAGAAATAGAATTAGTCTACTTCCTCCACTTCTGTTTCAGGAGTATATGTTTTAGGTGAAAATCTTCTAATTATTAACCGAGTACCTCTGTCATAATTGATGTAACTCCACACCCAGTTAATGAATACTATCATTCTATTTCGGTAATCTACCAGTAACATAAGGTGCACAAACATCCATGTAAACCAGCCCAAAATCCCTCCAAAACTAAACTTAGGTAAATCTACTACCGCTTTATTTCTTCCAATAGTAGCCATGGTCCCTTTGTCAAAGTAAACGAAAGGCTTCATTTCTTTTTTTACTGCTAGTCGATTGAAGTTTTTTGCCAATTGTTTTCCTTGTTGCTCCGCTACAGAAGCTAGCATGGCATTTCCTTTAGGATACGTTTTAGATTCTATTTGTGCTATATCTCCTATGGCGTAAATTTTCTCTTGGCCTTTAATAGCATTATACTCATCTACTAGAATACGCTCAGAGCGAGTTCTCTTGAAATTAGGAGAAATAGGGGAGTCTCCTTTAACCCCAGCTGCCCATATCACCGTTTTAGCATAAAGGTTTTTCTTATCAGTAAACACACAGTCTCCATCGAAGTCTTTTACCAGGGTACTGGTCCATACATGAATATCTCTCTTCTTGAGGTAATCTTCACTTTTCTTAGAGGCGAATTGACTCATGGCAGCCAGCACTCGGTCTGCAGCTTCGACTATATGAATCTGCATTCTGCGAATATCTAAATCTGGATAATCCTTAGGTAAAATATGAGTTCTTAATTCAGAAAGCGCACCAGCCAACTCTATTCCCGTGGGACCAGCACCCACTATTACGAAGTTCATAAGCCTCTCTCTTTCATCTAAATCTTGCGTATTTAGTGCTTCTTCGAAATTCTGGATGATTAAGCTGCGTAAATTCAGAGACTCTACGATACTTTTCATAGGCATAGCCAGTTTCTCTATATTTTTTAGCCCGAAGAAATTAGTAGTGGCTCCAGTCGCTACTACCAAGTAATCATATTCTAGGGGACCTAAGTTGGTATGAACGGTTTTAGTACCCGAGTCTATTTTTCTCGTCTTAGTCATTCGGAAGTAGAAGTTCTTTTTCCCTTTAAATATTTTCCGGATGGGATACACTATAGAGTCAGCTTCTAGCCCACTAGTAGCTACTTGATAAAGCAGTGGCTGAAAAGTGTGAAAATTATTTTTATCTAGAAGTACTATTTGAAATTTAGAGCTATCTGCTTTTTTGCAGAACTTTAATCCTGCAAAACCACAACCAATCACTACTATGCGAGGCAAGTCGATGTTAGGGATGTTCATCTTAAGTGTTTTTTACGGCTTTATAAACTGCTTTAAAGATACTAAACTTTATTCTTACTTCCGCCAAAATGAAGCCGTTACTAAAGATAAAACAACACAATAAAAGACACTTAAAAGAAGCGCAGACCATCCCCAAAAGAGAGTCGTAAGTAATACTGAACCAGTATAAATAGGTGGAATAATACTCCCTTCTGAATAGAAAAAGTATTGAACGCAAAAAAGGGACTCCTCAGCCCCTTTTTAATCTTCTTCACATACCTTAACCATGTAAGCTAGAAGTTTTGTTTGTTTTCATTTAATATTACGGGATGTTTATATCTGAAGTTACAAAAAAATCAAAAAAATGTTGAAGAGAATATTGTGTTGTGCTGTAATGCTTGCTGCTGTTGGGATTCATGCACAAGAGTTTTTTACCGTAATGAACTATAATGTCCTAAATTTCCCTACGGGAAGTATGCAGAATAGGCAGGATACGCTTAAAAAAATCATAGACTTTGTAGAGCCTGACTTTATTTTACTCCAAGAGTTAAAGTCAGAAGCCGGATTAATTAGCATAGCAGAAGAATCATGTGTGGATTTAGAAGGAGAGTACAGAGCTGCTACTTGGGAAACTCTGCAGAGTAATCCGAATAGTGGCTGGCCACTTCAGCAGAATATCGTTTATAACGCTGAGAGATTTACACTGCATGAAGAGAACGTGGTACTCACGAGTTATAGAGATTTTAATGAGTTTATATTCTACTTCAATTCTGAAGAGATAGAAAACCAGCAGGATACAGCTTTCTTATATGTGTATACCACACATTTAAAAAGTAGTCAAGGCGGGGAGAACGAGCAGCTAAGACTAGAAATGGTAGAATACTTTACGGCTCATTTAGCTACACTTCCAGTAGATGCTCAAGTCATCATCGGAGGAGATTTTAACCTGTATAATAGTGATGAACCGGCATATCAGTTATTATTAAGTGAGGATAATGCCATCCAATTAGAAGATCCTATAGATATGCCTGGAGACTGGCATTCCAGTAGTTACCCAGATAAATCTATCCTTACTCAGAGCACAAGAACATCTAGTATTTTCGGTGATGGAGCTGGAGGTGGACTGGATGATAGGTTTGATTTTATGCTCTGCTCAGAGAATATGTTAGATGGTTCTGCGGGTTATCAGTACGTGAATAATTCCTACTATTCATTGGGAAATAACGGTACGTGTTATAATGAAAATATCACAGACTGTATGCCCAACTTTAGTGTGCCTTCCAGCGTAATGAATGCACTTTATTATATGTCGGACCACTTGCCCGTTATCATGCAGCTGCAGTTAGATCAGACGAGCTCTATTTCAGAGTTAAATAAAAAAATTCTTCTGCGTAGCAATATGGTCACCGAAATCCTAAGATTTAATCAGTCTCTGAATGAAACTGTTGAAATTTATAGTGTGACAGGAAAAAAGCTATTGCAACGCCAACTAAACGGAAAGTCTATAAATGTAAGCGACCTTTCCAGCGGAGCTTACATCTTAGTAATAGGAGAAGAAACTTCTTTAAAATTTATAAAACTATAATCGCAGTCCATTAGCTTTTGGCAGATAGAATAAAATCTCGCGGGAAGGATTAGAAAGGAATTCACCTTTGAAAATGGCTAGGGATTCAAGTCTGATTTTGAGTTGAATTAATGGGTAGATTTGGGCTTGGAACATGCCAATATAAAATTGAAAGATATTTAAAATGAGTAGAAAAATAGTAGCGGGAAATTGGAAGATGAATAAAAGCATTGCAGAGACTCATGCTTTAGTTCAGGAGTTAAACGAAATGGCTAGTGCTTGGCCTTCAGATGTGAAAGTGATTATTTCTCCTCCTATGTTATATTTAACACAAGTAGCAGTTAACGTAGAAGATAACTTGCATGTAGCAGCACAAAATTGCCACGCAGAAAAATCTGGAGCATTTACAGGAGAGGTGAGTGCAGCACAATTAAAGTCTAGCGAAATTAATTTCTGCATTTTAGGCCATTCTGAGAGAAGACAGTACTTCGGAGAAACAGATTCTTCTGTAAATGCTAAAGTAAAATCATGTTTAGCAGAAGGAGTAACTCCAATCGTTTGTATAGGTGAATTATTAGAAGAGCGAGAAGCAGGAAAAGAATTTACTATTGTAGAAGCTCAGTTAAGAGGAGGTTTAGAAGGACTTTCTATAGAAGAAATAGAAAAATGTATAGTAGCCTACGAACCAGTATGGGCCATAGGTACGGGGAAAACAGCATCTTCAGACCAAGCTCAGGAGATTCATGCTTTTATTAGAACTAAGCTAGCCGAATTAAGCTCTCAAGAGGTCGCAGATAAAATATCTATCCTTTATGGAGGGAGTTGTAAACCTGCTAATTCAAAAGAGATTTTCTCTAAGCCAGATGTAGATGGAGGACTTATAGGAGGAGCGTCTTTAAACGCTTCTGATTTTAACGCATTAATTAATTCTTACTAAGTGAACTATAAAGAAGTATCCTTTAAATTATCTCCCATTCTTCCTGCTAGAGAGGTACTAACTATGTATTTAGCAGAGGTAGGTTATGAGAGTTTTGTAGATAACGAGGAAGGCCTGCAGGTGTATATACCCGAGCCTGATTTTAATGAAGAGACATTAAAAGAAACTATAGCCAACGTAGCGTCTTTTTGCACTGTAACGTATGAGGTTATTCATCATGAAAAACAGAACTGGAATGCGCAGTGGGAAAGTTCCTTCGAGCCAGTAGAAGTGAAAAACACGTGCAGAATAAGGGCCCCATTTCATGAGACCAAAGCAGGTTTCGCGCATGAGATTATTATCGAGCCTAAAATGTCATTCGGTACTGGCCACCATGAAACTACTAAGACCATCATAGATGCAATGTCTGAGTTAGATTTTAATAGTAAATCGGTATTAGATATGGGGACAGGCACGGGGGTGCTGGCTATTTATGCTGAAAAACTAGGGGCTTCGGAGCTCGTAGCTATAGATATAGAAGAGTGGGCTTATGAAAATACTATAGAAAATGTAGAAGTCAATAGCTGTGATAAAATAGAAGCTAGGCTAGGAGGAAAGGAGCAGATAAAGTCTTCAGAGGTGTTCGATATAGTAATAGCCAATATTAATAGAAATATTCTTTTAGAGGATATGCATGCTTATGCTGCTGCTATGAAAAAAGATTCAATTCTACTTTTAAGTGGGTTTTATGCTTTAGATGCTGTTATCCTAACAGAAAAAGCAAGTGAATTTGGTTTAGAAGGGATTTTGAGAAAAGAAGAAAACAGTTGGACTGTTTTAGGGTTTAAAATGAATTAATGTGACTTGCTGTTTTAAATTTAATCAAGTGTTTTTCGTTTTTTGTCGACTTATATCAATATTTAGGCGTATTTTGTCTCGTAATTCAATCTTTTTTAGTATGAAATGTATTCAGTGGTCGAGATTAGCTATTCTGTTTTCTGTATTTTTTTTATCAACCTCATTAACCATTAATGCCCAAGATGAATCTGCTGAGTCTGGATTTCCGGGTGGCATTTGTAATGATCCAAGCGCTTGTAATTTCAACCAGATTATAACGATTTCTGCTCAGGAGTCAGAAGATTTAGCGTTAGGAGGAGTAATAATAATCGGTGACGATTGTGTTTATCCTCAATGGTATATTCCCTTTATAGATGACGGAGGAGCGGTTTTGTTAGGAGGAGGAGGAGGAGGAGGTGGGAAAGGAGTAGGAGTTCCAGCCGTCTTATCTTGTGAGCCTCTAGAAGGTTATGTGTTGGCAGAAGACCAGTGTTGTGCTGCCAATGTTATAGCTAGTGATACTTATTGTATCGGTAATCAATGGGATAGCATTTGTCAAGGCGCATATGAATCGTGCTCTGCGGCGGTAGTTTTCGGAATAGATGACTGTAATGATCCTGCAGCTTGTAATTTTAACGAAGATGCTTTTTGTTCAGATAATTCTGGGTGTGAATATGCACAATGGTACATTCCTGCTATTCCAGATAACACTGACGAAGAACCGAATTTTCCTGCTATCTTGACTTGTGCAGCACCTCTAGGATACGTAATTGCAGAGGAGTGTTGTGTCATTCAGGAAATAATATTTGATTCTTATTGTGTCGACACTACTTGGGATGTGATTTGTCAATCGAGTTATGATGAATGTTTAGCAGACGGAGGAACTGTAATAGGTTGCACGGACCCGAACTTCTGTAATTATAACCCTGTAGCATGTGCAAGTGATGGTTCATGTTATGGAGAAGCTGGATGTACGAATCCCGATGCATGTAATTATGACGACTCTGTTCAGTGTGATAATGAATCATGTGAATTACCAGGTTGCTTAGATCCAGAAGCTAATAATTATAACCCTGCTGCGGATTGTTCGAGCTTTTTTGTCTGCACGTATTGTAATAACTGTCCTGGAGATTTCGATGGAAATGGATTCATTAACACTACAGATTTAGGAGCATTTCTTGCTGCTTTCGGAAGTGAGTGTGAGTCTCCTGGAGGGCCTTAATTTATTAAGTTTAGTTTGAAAAATATTAAAACGTAAAAAGCCCTTTCAATGATTTGAAAGGGCTTTTTGATTCTGCTTCTTTAAACTCTATTTCAGTGTTATACGCTGAGATTTCTCAGATTTATTCCCGCATTTGTCCACCGCTTTCCATGTTCTTATTAGTGTTTTCTCTGCTCTAGTCTCACTCACTGTTACTTCTATGACATCATCCCCTAAATCTTTAGCGCCTACTACTGGCAGACCTGGAATAGCATCTTTAGAAACAGTCAAATCCTCCGGAGTTCCGTAAATTTCAGGTCCTTTGGTGTCTTGTAAACTAAGGTATTGCTCTGCTCCAGCTTCATTTCCGCAGCTATCAGTAGCTTTATAAGTTCTTATTAAATTTCCTATACAACCTCCACTGGCCATTCTTTCAGAGACTTCTACATTTACTTCACCACAGGTAGAGGTGAACGCCACATTAGGCTGGGGAACATTATTAGCATCTACTTTAAACGCCTTTTCATATTCAGAAATACTTATTTGGGCATTAAGTCCTGCAGCTAGTGTACAAATCCCTAATATGAATATTATTCTTTTCATCGTTTTATTTTTTTATTAGATGTCAATAATTACACCATAAAGCTAAGTTAATTGTATTGACTAGATTCTAACCAATTACAGGATTATAATGTTTCTTTTATCCATTTCAGCGGCTGTTTGAAGATACATTGACAACCAGCTGAGATAGAGTTTTAACGCTATTGTTTTGGCGGTGGCTAAATAGCCACACATATTTGTTGTACTGAAAACTCATAACATGGAAACCCGTGTATAAACTTGCTAAAGTTCTACCCCTACTATTCTGCTTGTTTTTTGTCAATCAATATTAACGTGAATGCTCAAGGTAAATCTAGTTTTGAACTAATAAGCTCAGTCGTTATGTGAGTTATTTACATCAATTCTAAATAAAAAAGGTTTGTGTGAATTTTTTGAAAACGGCTAGCTTATTTTTGCGCAGCTATAAAATAATACAAGCAGAAAATGGCGGATTAAAAACGGATGGTAGATTTACTTTTATAAGTAGCTGTAATAGCATTTATTTTACATTTTATCTCTGTACTAAATCATTTGCCAGAAGGAACTCCATTAACCGCAGTCACAATAAATTCACTTTAGGACAGCAGTAATTGAGAACCTGAGTTAACTAACAGAAGAAGCATAGAATATGGATTTTAATTTGTGGGAGTTTATCGTAGAAAACCTTGAAGCTTCAGGTGTTATAGGAGGTTATGTTTCTATCTCAATGATTGGTTTTGCGTTAATCAGCTTTGCCTCTCGGGAAAAGTTCAGACGTAAAGATCTAATTGGTCCTAAATGGGCACAACCTATTATAGGTGCTTTATTAGGAGTGGTTCCAGGGTGTGGAGGCACCATAGTAGCGGCTTCCATGTATAAAAACGGTAACCTCACCTTTGGAGGTTTATTTGCGGCATTCATTACCACATTAGGAGAAGGGTCATTTGTGTTATTAGGCGCTTCTGATGAAGCGGATGTAGCAGCTAACCTCACGGCATTTGCAGTAGTGAGTCTAGTAGGATTAGTGGTAGGTATTATTATTGGGTATGTGGCCGATGGTATTGGAATTAAATTCAGTAAAGTAGAAAGATTAGAAATAACTCCAGAAAAACACCTGAGCATCCCCGAAGAGAATTCAGCTGCGCGTAATTTCATTGATAACATAGGGTTCTATTTAATTATGGCCATAGCCTTGTTTTTAGCGCCTGGTTCTATCATGGCTCTTTGGGGTGGAAGCATTGAAGCGATTGAAGATGTAACAGTATGGGTAGCTATAGCGCTCACGGTCATTAGTATAGTTTACTACTTTATATATAGATTTATTTTAAAAGAGGATTGCCATTCAGGTCATAATGATGATCTTAGATCCACATTGTTACACTCCATAGAGGATATTACTATGGTAATAACCTATGTGTTTATAGGATTATTTGCTGCTAACTTTATCATAGACGTAGTGATAGGAGCAGAGGCATTTGAAGTTTGGATGAGAAAATCAGGATTCATTGTAGTCACCTTAGCTGCATTAATAGGTGCTACACCTGGATGCGGAGGTATGATAGCCGTGGCCGTAGCATTCATCACCATTGGAGACTTCCCTATGGCAGCATTAATAGCAGCGTCCATAGCCACCAGTGGAGACGGTATCTTCCCGTTACTAGCACAAAATAAAAAGGACGCTATTATTATTACCGTATCAGGATTGGGAATTGCCTTAGTGGTAGGTTATGCAACGCTAGCTGTAGGCATATAATACACGGCAAGCCTATGTGAAATCAATGCTGGACTAGGAATCATTGATATCAGTTCGCTAGTGAACAGGATGTTTTAAGAACTAAAAAAATGTACTAGGTTCTATTGAAGCAAAACTTTTCTTTATCAATTGACAGAAAGTTCTTTTTCTAAAACTAACTTTTCTCTCTCCTCTTCTAGGGTTTCCATCAGGTAGAATTTGACCATTTTTAAAGGACAAGGGAAGGTAAGCGTTGTTTTTTCATAGTGGGTAAAGTTAATGAATGAAAATTAGTAGGTTATCAAATAACCCACCCCCATATTACTGATGAGAGTTCTGTAAACTGAAAATTTCGTATTCAGTAATTTTTCCCCTCCGAGGAATGGAGTTTTGATTTGGGCAGCTTTGAAAGAGAAAATTTGAAGGTGTTGGAACTAAATCCTAACCCCCAAACTCACCCCAAAAGTTCTAGGAGCTGCGGCTATAATTCCAGGCCCAGGGTAGGCCGATGCTCTTCTGGCGAAGTAGATGGAATTGGTGGCGTTATTTAAGTTTACGTTCAAATAGAATTTTTTGAACTCATACTTGGCAGAAAGGTCTAGAAGGGAGTAGCTAGGAATTAATCCTACTATGGCTCTTGGGTCAAATTCTGAGTTGGTGGCATCTGAGAACTGCTCACCCACATAAGTGTAGAGCGCTTCTATGGAAAAATCGTTTCTGGTGATTCTCACTCCACCTTTTCCTTGAATTCTAGGTGCTTTTTCTATTTGGTTACCATCGGTGATGGCAGCATATTTACTTTCGCTACCGCGGTATTCTGAGCGGTTTAGAGATAAGCTGCCAAATGGAAGTATGATCCATTTGCTTGATTTGTAGCCTATTGATTTAAGAGCATCCAACTCAAAACTCGTGTCTATACCGTAGCTCAGTCCATCGTTTACGTTGGTTCTTAAGCGCACTACTCTATTTCCTAGAATTGGGTCTTGTTGAGTGGTGAGGATTGAGCCTATTTTGTCTTGGTATTGTAACGCGTAAAAATCTACACTCCATTTAAGGACATTCTTCGTAATTCCTTTAAACTCTAAGTCTATGCTGTGGCCTTGTTCATCTTGAATATTGGCATCTACAGCTTGAGCAGGTCTGGATATGAAAAGGTCTGAAAAGTTGACAGGGCGGTAATTTTTAGTCACATTAAATAGTACAGAGGTGGTCTTAGAAATACTGCGTTCTACGCCTAAACCATAAAGGAAAATCGGGCGTGTTTTAGTCCCTTCTGAATATTCCGTAATAGGGTAACCAGGAAGTACATTTCCAGCACCATCTGTAGATGTTATTACATACTTACCATCGAATCCAGTATCTATATATTCTAACCGGACCCCTGGAGTAATTTTCCACTTTTTAAAGAATACTACCTCTTCTATAAAGGCAGAATAATTCTGATTTTTATAGGTATAATCTGAACGGATAGGGTAACTACCGTCAGACAAGTCAGATAAGAATTGTGAACCGGTATCACCTTTTTTCTGCTGTGCTAGAGTAGTCCCATAAAACGCCCTTACACCAGTGATAAATGTAGCAGCATGATTGAATAGAGTATGTAATTTCTTTACTCTAGTTTCGTTTCCATAATTATTAAATTCTCCATGTATTATGTCTCTATCCCCTCCTGAATCTCTTCTGTTTGGGCTTTGAAGAAAGCCAAGACTACTTCTGTTTGCATCTAGAATGAAGAATTTAGATTCTATTTCAGCATTATCTCCAAGTTTGTAATTCCATGAGAAATTAGAAGTAAACCAGTCCACACCGAACCAGTTACGTTCTCTCAAACTCTGAAATGGGTCTTCTTCGAACTGAGCATCTGTAAGTCCACCGGCCTGCTGACTGGTATAAGTCATGTAGGAACCTGTCAATTCGATAGTCGATTTTTCGGATAGCTGAAGTTCTAACCCACCATAGAAGGAATTTTGGTCAAATTGAGCGTTATTGGAATAACCATCACTGTTTTTCACGTTAGAAGTGAAGTAATAATTTAGACTTTTGATTTGTCCTCCTACGCTTCCAAAGTAATTATTTAAGTTAAAACTCCCACGGGTATATTCGCCCATGGCAGCTATTTTCTTCTTTCTATCGCCTTGTTTCATACGGAAGTTTAGCATTCCGCCAAATTGAGGGCCGTATTGTAGAGAAGCTGCCCCGCGTATAATTTCTATTCTATCCACACTCTGAAAAGCAGGTGTATAATAAGCTTCAGGATAACCAAGCGGCTCAGCACTTATATCGCTTCCGTTCTGGCGCACATTAAAGTGAGCAGTCCTGTTGGGGTCTAATCCACGCGAACCTATTGATAGTTGCAATCCTCCTGCATCTGCCTGCCAAATGTTTAATCCAGCTATTCGAGAAAAGGTCTGTCTCGGGTTATTAGTTCCACCATCACTCAATTGAGCATCCATAGAAATCAAATCTGCTTTCTTTCCGGCATACACGGTAAAATCTTCTACAGCTCTAGGTTCTAATTGTACAAAATTAGACGCCTCGGCTTTCACTACAGCTTCCTCTAGGTTTCTTTCCTGAAGCTTGATTTGTAAGTGACCGGCTTTCCCTGATTCTAAATCTAATCGGTATGTTTTATATCCTACGTATGACACAGAAAGGGTGAATATCTCCTTCACTGCATCGAATTGAAATTCACCTACATTATTGGTGATGGCTATTAAATAGTCGTCCTCAAAAACATGCGCATTGACCAGTGGCTGACCTGTTTTGGTACAACTAACATTTCCTGTAATAGAAATCACAAAGGCCTCGTTTTTCAATGAAGTACTATCCGAAACCTCAGCAGATATAGACTCTGAGCTTAGGCATAAAATGCCGATTATACAAAATGATATGTGAGCCCACGATTTAATCATACTTTACTATCCAATCTCTTTTCTGGTCAATTTTTAGAGACGCCAAATTTACTGTTGGATTCACAAACGGACGGTGTTTTTTACCATTTAAACTCACGAAACTATCAGCATAAACTTCTACTTGAATTCCCTGACTCTCGTAGTCTCTTGCTATCACTTTAGCCGCTTGCAAAATCATATCCGGCTGCGTCACTAATTGTCTCTGCTGAAAAGCCGTAAAATATTCATCAATAGAAACTAAGTTTTGTTTTTGGGTGGATATATTGCGAACCCGAAATTCCAAATATCCTGTTTTTTCCATTAACATCACCCGCCAAGAGAAGCGGTAGCCGTTTTCTGTCCAGTAAAGATTCTCGTCAGATAAGTGATGTCTGAGAGGGACTAAGAGTTGGATAGTGAAATGGAGGGCTAGGAGTGATAGTAGTCCGTAGTTTATAGTTGATAGTTTATAATTAGGAGTTGTTCTTTTATCGTTGACAGTTTGATTACCCATAGAATCTGAAGTATAAACTCTGATCAATGAACTCCAAATTATTTTACAGAAACCATAAACCCGCCTCCAACCCCGTTCATGCCAATCAGCAGAAAAGAAGATCAAAGTAACGCCAATCATTACCCATGGGAAAACACCAATTGGGAAAAGAAAGTGGGTTAGCAAATGAAAAACAACTACGGCTAAATAGGCTAGTGGACGGAGCTTCTTGGAGAACAATAGAAAAGCTATGCAGATATCGAACAACATTCCTGCCCATGAGAATATGAAGGCTGTTTCTTCCATCACCAATAGCTGACCTAAGATCGGGAAATCGGCTTTTGATTTTAGCCATAGACCCATTGGTTGGGCATTGACTAGCCAGTCGTAGTTCAGTTTGGCTATTCCTGCGTAGAAGTAGAGAATTGCTATCTGGCATTGCAACGCCAATATGCTCCACCTAGGAACTACCCATGATTTAAAACGAGGAAATAGTTTAGAGTCTAGTGAAAGAGCTCTGTGAGCAGGAGTAAGTATGAGCAGAAATGCCATCACGCTCACAAAGTAATAGTGGTTTAAGTAAGTGGTTTTATCTATGAGTTCTACGTAGGTAAAGCTTAGGAAAAACAGGAGGGAAGAGGCTCTGAAAAATAATCCGAGCATTATTCCTGCAGCCGATAACGCCATTATAATGAAAAGACTATAAATGAACATTTCATTGTAAGGTAGAATCCATTCCTGCCCGAAGTAGCTAAAAAAATAGGTAGGAGTGAGGTAGAAATCGTCTATCCAACCGTTATACCAGAAGCGTATGGTAGAGAATACCATGAGCGCTCCAAATAAAACGCGAAAAGTAGCCAATGGAAAAATGGCTACTTCTGCTGTTAATTTTTTAATAATATGTTCGGGAGATTTAATCCCCATCTACATCTGAGTAGTTGATAATGATATTTAGACCAGATGTCATGTCTGTTTTTAACAATACTACCATATCCTGAAGAGCTAAATAGGCTTCATTTACAGTATCGAAATCATCCAAGATAGTTTCGGATAAAGGATCCGGCACTTCCGATAATTTTAGTATGGCCAGCTCGAATTGAGCTACTATAGCCTCATCTAAAGTCTGTCCGTCTTCTCCAATAAATTCAGTAACGTCCTGAACTAATTCTTGAATTCCAGAGTAACTATCGCTCAAATAAATGTTATAATGACTTAGGGTATGCTCTAAAGCTAACTCTTGACTGTACTCACCGTAGTAGCATTCTACTCGGTCCTGAAGTGGAGTTAGAAAAGTTAGAAGCCCCAAGGGTAGAGCTATTCTCCCTCTTTTTATTTCTTCCCAGTCTTTAATGTAGTCATTTATAAATAAACTGAATGAAGATCCTGTAGCGAACCCTGTATTCTTAGGGAAGCATTCTCCGTACTGACCTTCCCATTCAGATTTTACTGTCATTATTCGGTCACTGACATCATTGATTACAGCTTCTAAATATGTTTTAAACTTAGACCCATCTGCTCCTGAATATAGCGCTGTAATGTCGGTATTATTTCCAGCTATCCCGTTAACTAATAAATCAACTGCAGGAAATCCTTTAGTAGGATTAGCTATCAGTGTGTAGTCTTCGTTCATTACGCGTTGTAATACGGTGAAGCTATCAACAGGGAAAGAGTTTACATTAGACTTTAGCTCATTATCTAGAGCTGGGCCAAAATTAAAAGGGCTGGCTTTCTGCCAGCTCATCCATGCAGTTTTGAGAGAGCTTTGAACATTTTCTAAATTGGATTCAGAAGTGTTCGCTGAAAACGCTGAAAAGGCTGTGTTCAATTCTGCTACCTTGGTTAAAACTTCTTCATAAGCTGGAAGTATAGTAATATCTCTGATATCTGTTAATCGAGAGTCAGCTGAATTAGTGCAAAAATTAGGAGCTGGGTCGCACTTTTCATCCTCATCACGGCAGCTTGAAAAACAAGCCACCGCAATTAAGAATAAAGATATTTTAAAATTACTACCCATTATAAATTAGCAGATTCTACTAGAGTAATAGCGGTATTATTTACAAGCCATTCCTTAGCAGCATTTAAATCAGCAGTAGTAGTTTCGTAAAAGTTAGCTCCGAGTAGCGCTCTACACTCATCTCTCTGTGCCACAGAAATATTGTATGCATCTGTGCTGTGGACTAGGTTTCCTATGAAGGCATATGCTTCAGATAATTCGTGCATTTTTAAAGCTGGATCATCTATGTTAGTGAGTGCAGCGTTTAGGTAGTGAACAGCAGTTCCTGCTATGATTTTATGCCATTCTAACCTGATGTTAGGCATCATCATTTCTATTTGTGCTTGGTCACCAGCTGTAATGGCTTCTCTTATTTCGAAAAAGTCACTAAAAATTGAATTAGTTCCTAAAACACCATCTCTAGAGTTACCATATTTTCCGTGGAATCTAGCGCCTCCTGAATTAGTTAAGAAGTCTACTGGAAGACCTAAGTATCCAAAAGCTTCGTCAAATTTGTGCTCGTTTTCTGTGTAATTTTTCCCATCTAGAATTTCGTTTCCATAAGATTCTGAAAGAACTCCAGCTATATATGAATCGAGAGCTTGATAGTAGAAGCAGTCTCCCATTAACCCTTTTTCAATGATTTGTGTATGTTCAAAACCGTTTTCATTAAACAGGTATTGTTTACTTGGATTAGAAGTACTGATTACTACTCCAGCTGTTCCATTAGTTCCGGCTGTAGTGCTTTCAGAGGCTACTTGCATATCATCCATAAGCGCTTCGTAGTCTGCTTGGAAAGTGGCGAATGTTTTACTTTTTAACTGCTTGGAAGCATCATTAGCAGTTACAGAAAAGTATGTACTTCCTGTTCCATTATTATTAGAGAACATTTCTCTTAACTGAGCTGCAGAAACTGCCGCACCAGAATTAGCTGTTTTCATGTAAGAAGTTATCTCACCTAGTTGGTTTAAACGTGTAGTTTGACCAGTGAAACTTACAGTAGTTTCGCCGTCTCTAGACAAACAGTAATCTCCGAATTCACAAGGGTCGGTTGGTGTTGTGTCATATTCACAAGAATCATCATCGTCTTCTGCATCTGCATCATAATTTGTAGCCAGTTCATCTGTGCAACCTTCCTCTTTTTTACATCCTGTAAGTAGCAGACCTGTAGAAAGAGTTAGAAGGAAAAAGTTTTTAAGTATTTTATTCATTTTTTAAAGTTTTCTGCAGATTAAGCAGGTATGATTTTTATTTAGACTTGTTCTTAATAGAGTGCAAATGTATTATTGAACCTACTTTCATGCAATACCATGAAAGTGGTATTTTTGGTGAATCTCATTATTTGTGAGAATTTTAAACACCTACTTCAATCAGTTCGTTTTCGACTTCTTTTATTACATCTTTCCATTGGTCTAGTTCTGGTATTCCTGGTTTTCTCTTGCCAAAGAATTGAACCATCATATTCCCTTCTTTATTGAAAATCTCTAGAGAAGTTACCGTACCATCTTCAGTAGGTTTTCTTACTATCCAGCTTTCATGAATGGCTGTTTCATTTACATGAAGGTTAAACTTCGGGTCCATTATGTTATACCATTCACCATATTCCAACAGCTTTTTTACAGGGCCAGTGTGTATTTGAATGTTTCCTTGATTTCCCACAAAGCACATGATTTCCGTACCATATTCAGATACCTTTTCTAGGAGTATTCTAATAACTTTGTTATCTACAGGGATTGCGTAATCTCCTTTAGGGGCTAGACGTAATGCCTGAGTTCGGGTTAGTTTATACTTTCCAAGCAAGCCATAGAACTCGTGTGTGTCTTTTAGGTTTCTCCATTCTTGCTGAAAATCATCTGCATTTATTTCGCTGTCAGATAATTCTTTGGCTATTTCTTTTTTGGCTAAAACTGTAATTTCTTCATTTTGTACTTCAGCTTTAAATACTTCTGTTATGTTTTTGAATGCTGCCTCATTACTCTTAGGGGTCAAGAAGATTTTGTGCACGGCTTCTCCATCATGGCTAAAGAATTGAAAGCTTTTTCTAGCTGTTTTACCGGAGTATTCTGTAACACTAAAAGCGTGCGCCCAGGTGCTTAAAAACATTCGTTGGTCTATGTCAGCTCCTACGAAAAGACTGACATGTTTACCGAATTTACCGTTTAAATACACTCCTTTTCTCTCATGAACTACGTCATTATTTCTTGTCAATCCCATTACATATCCAAGCTCTTCTATTCTCTCCAGAATCCCTATGAATTTTGGTTTGAGTCTAACTGCTTCGTCTCCGTCGATTGTGGCTAAAAGTTCCACTTCTTTTACGTTCAAAATAGAAGCCGCATTTCTGATTCTGATTTTTGGGTTGATTGATTTTAGTTCATCCCATTGTAGTTTTAAATTGATATAAGCCATTATGTTGTGAGTGTGTTGATTCGTAGCTAGTATTAATCTGTTATTAAATGAAT
>CESE01004755.1_pt1 | contig 136646 bp, 123 predicted proteins | sample 350271 | NCBI WGS metagenome assembly CESE01 (sample SAMEA2621536, study PRJEB7988) | marine metagenome | isolation source: saline water (ENVO:00002010), including | reverse complement strand
TGATGAATTACTTTTTAGGAGTGTTTCTAGCTGGTGAATGTCGATTTCCGACAGGTTTTGGTTTTCAAATTGATAACCTAGATTCGAGTACAAGGTCTTAACGTCCTCAGCAGTGACAAAGCGAGAGGTTGCTGGCTTATCTATTTTAATCGAGATAGTGCTCAATGATTGCGAGTCTTTTTGCTTTTGGGTAAAGCCAACAAGAGCAGTCACACCGCCAAGCAGTGCAATCCAAGAAAATATTTCTAATGCTCTTTTCAACCTTTTTGTTTTAACAAGGTGACTCTCAGAGGCTCAACCAGTGCACTGATGTCACCTGCCCCTAATGTAATTACTATTTGTAAATTTTTGTTTTTAAGCGCTGTGCCTGAGACGAGTTCGTTCTTTTTTACTAACGTCTTGTTTTTAATAACTACTTTACTAAGTAACATTTCAGAGTCAATTCCTTCAATCGGATCCTCTCTTGCTGCGTAAATATCCAGTAATAAAAGCTCATCTAGCAACGATAAATTTTCACCAAATTCTTCAGCAAAATCTTGTGTACGGCTGTATAAATGCGGTTGAAATATCCCGGTTATTTTTTGTCCAGGATACATCGATTTTAAGGATAAAAGTACAGCACGTAACTCTTCGGGATGGTGGGCATAGTCATCAATAAATACCAAATCTGGCTCATTGATAATATATTCAAACCGACGTTTAACACCTTTAAAGCTCTCTAACGCTGCTCGAATCTGTTCGTTAGAAATACCGGCCCAAGCTGCTACTGCGATTGCTGCAGTTGCATTCTCTATATTATGTTCTCCAGGAAAATAACTTATCAGGTCTTCAATTCGCTGTTGAGAAAAATTGAAATTAAAGGAAGTTTTATTCCCGTCGAATTGGATATTGGTGGAGTTGAAGTCCGCACTCTCGTTGATACTATAGTTGTAGTTTTTTGGTGTAGCTGGTAAGTAGAGTGGAAGTCCTTTTTTAACGAATATCACTCCTTTAGGATTGGTTTTAGCAGCAAAGCTTGAAAAGGTTGCTCGCAGGTCTGCTGCATCCTCATAGATGTCTAAATGGTCGGCATCGCAAGAGGTGATAACGCTAATAAATGGATTAAGTCTTAGGAAAGATCTATCGAATTCATCTGCTTCAACCACACAAAATTGAGAATTGGGATTGTATAAAAAATTGGATTCAAGATTGGTTGAAATTCCACCTAGAAATGCTGAGCAACCTAAATCACTATTGTTGAAAATATGAGCTATTAACGAAGATACTGATGTCTTTCCGTGAGTGCCTGAAACTGCAATAGTTTTATAGCTGTGCGTTATTTGACCAAGTACTTCAGAACGCTTTAGGATAGAAGTTGTTTTGCTTTTAAAATGCTGGTATAATGGGTGTTCTCGTTTTATTGCTGGTGTCCAAATAACAAGATCTATTTCTTTAGATATCGTATTTGGTTCATCAGTATAGACTATGGGTATTCCCTCTTCTTCAAGGTCGTTTGTTATTTTAGAAAAGGTTTTATCGTAGCCCGAGACGTTAATCCCCTTTTGATGAAAATACCTCGCTATAGCGGACATACCGATTCCTCCAATGCCCAAAAAGAATATATTTTTTGCCTTTTGAACGTCCATCAGAAGTTGGTTAATTTGAGTGCTTCGGCTGCTATAATCTCCGCTGAGTTAGGTAATCCAAATGGTGCAATGTTGTCGGCTAGTTTTTTGAGTTCCTCCTCATTATTGACAAGTTCTAGTGCTTGCTCTGCAAGTAAGCTTGCCGCTCGTGAGTTACTCACTAAAATTGCCGCATCATGTTGGGTTAATGCCAATGCATTTTTTGTTTGATGATCTTCAGCTGCACTCGGCAAAGGAACTAGAATTGCGGGCTTTTTTGTCAGAACGATTTCGGTAACGGCTATTGCTCCGGCTCTAGAAATCACTAAGTCAGCAGCAGCGTATGCTAAATCCATCTCGGCAATGAATTGATGTACCTTAATGCCTTTGGTTTTTAAGCTTTTTGTTCCTTCAGCAACAACATCATAACTTACTTTGCCCGTTTGCCAAATGAGCTGTATGCCTTCATCGACAAATCGATTTATTTGCGGAAGAATAGCATCATTAACTGCTTTAGCACCAAGGCTACCGCCAATAATTAGTATTGTCTTTTTATCGGAAGTCAAACCGAAGAAGTCCAGAGCCTTTTGTCGCTTCCCTTCTATTTCAATGACTGTTTTACGTACAGGATTTCCTGTAAGAATAATCTTATCAGCTGGAAAAAATCTGTCCATATTTTCAAATGCGACACAGACTTTATTGACTGATTTTCCTAGAATTTTGTTGGTGATACCGGCATAGCTATTTTGTTCCTGAATCAAAGTTGGGATTTTCATTTTCGTTGCAACTTTTAGTACAGGGCCACTGGCATACCCACCTGTCCCAATAACGAGATCAGGTTTGAATTTTTTTATAATTTTTTTGGCAGCTCGTAAACTTTGAAGCACTTTGATTGGAAACATTAGATTCTTTATACTCAACGACCGCTGAAATCCACTAATCCAAAGTCCTTCGATTGGAAACCCTGCAGCGGGAACTTTTTCCATTTCCATTCTGCCTTGAGCGCCAACAAACAATATTTCAGCTTTAGGTGCCTGCTCTTTGATAGCATTTGCAATTGCAATCGCAGGGAATATATGTCCCCCAGTGCCTCCTCCAGATATGATAACTCTAGGCGATGGCATAATCGTCAAGTTTAGTTTTCGTGTTATTTTCTAAGTCTATTCCACGGCTTACACTCAGGATTATTCCTAACCCAATACATGTAAACCAAGTTGAGGTTCCTCCCATGCTCATTAATGGCAGTGGCTGACCAGTTACAGGTAATAAATTAACAGCAACTCCCATATTTATCAGCGCTTGAAAAACCATTAGAAAACTGATGCCAATGGCCAGCAATTGTGGAAAAGGCTTGTCTGTTTTAGTAGACATTTTGATAGTTCTGAAGAATAAAACAATGTAGAGCAGGAGTATAAATACGCCCCCTAACGCACCGTATTCTTCTAGAACAATTGCATAAATGAAATCAGAGTAAGGATGAGGAAGGAAGGCTCTTTGCGTGCTGTTTCCTGGTCCACGCCCTAAAATACCACCATTAGAAATTGCGATTTTTGCTTGTGCAACTTGATAGTTCCCCGCTATATCTTCTGCATTCTTATCACCTACATAGCGTTCCACTCTTTTTTTCCACGTCTCAGCTCTCGGAAAAACTTGAGGTGCAAATTGAGCTATTAGAAAAATCATGGAAAGGGCAACAACGCCAACAGGAACAAGTGAAAGGAAATGTTTGATAGGAATTCCGCCAATAAACATAAGTACCATACACGCGCTAAAAAGTACCGCTGCTGTTGAGAAGTTTGCAGGAAGTATCAATGCGCACACCACTCCAACAGGTATGATAATGGGTACAAATGCTTGACGGAAATTGTGGAGAATCTCTTTTTTTAACCAGAGCATTCGAGCAGTGTACATTATCAGACCTAGCTTGGCTAAATCAGAGGTCTGAAAAGACTGATTTATAACAGGAATAGTTAGCCACCTGCTTGCATTATTAAGGTTTGAGCCAATAAGTAGCGTGAGTAGTAGTAATGGTACTGAAGCATACAATAGCAGTTGTGCAATTCTTGAGAAGTAGGAATACTTCATTTTGTGAGTAACGTACATTAGTACAAAACCTAGTCCTAAGAATATTCCATGACGGAAAAGATAATACGCAGTATTGCCGCCATGGTGTTTGTACGCCAAGGTAACAATTGAGCTATAAACCAGTAATAAACTAAACACCGCTAGCATAAGCGCGATTAGCCAAATGGCCTTATCTCCTCTGAAATATTTTAGAATTGTTTTCAATTACAGTCCTTTTGCAGCTTCTTTAAATTGACGGCCTCTATCTTCATAGTTTTCGAATAAATCGAAACTGGCACAAGCAGGAGATAACAATACAGAATCACCTTTCTTAGCTAAGCTGTATGCTGCCCTTACTGCATCATACATACTTTGAGTATCGAAAATATCTTCTACTAGGTGACCAAATGCAGCGTGTATTTTGGAGTTATCGACCCCTAAGCATACAATTGCTTTAACCTTATCTTTCACCAATGGAATTAATGAATCGTAATCGTTTCCTTTGTCTACCCCTCCAACAATCCAAACGGTTTGTTCTTCCATAGATTCCAATGCGTACCACGTGCTATTTACGTTAGTAGCCTTTGAGTCATTTATATAGCTTACGCCACACACTTGAGTAACCGTTTCCAATCTGTGTTCAATGTTTTGAAAATCGTTTAAACTCTCTCGAATAATCTCCTTTCTTAATTCGAGTATTCTACTGGCAACTCCTGCTGCCATAGAATTGTAGAGATTATGCTTTCCCTGTAATGCTAACTTTTGAATTGACATTGTTATACCTGTTTTTATATTAATTATTAAATCTTTATTATCTACCCATGCGCCTGTTCCTTCTCGCTTTTCTAACGAAAAAGGAATAAGCTGTGCCCTAGTTTTTGTGCTTTCGAGGTAACGGCAAATGGCAGAGTCATCAATGTTGTAAATCAGATAATCTTGATCTGACTGATTTTTTGTAATGCGCAGTTTTGAAGCTGTGTATTGCTCGAAGTCATCATTGTATCTATCCAAATGGTCGGGAGTAATATTGAGTAAAATGGCAATGTGCGGTTTGAATTCTTCAATTCTATCCAACTGAAAGCTGCTTATTTCAATTATCGCCAAGTCAGATTCTATTTCCTCCGCTACTTGCTTTGCTAAACTTTTCCCAATATTTCCGGCGACAATTACTTTTTTACCAGCTTTTTTGAAAACGTGACTTGTCAAAAGAGTAGTCGTTGTTTTGCCGTTTGATCCAGTGATGGCAATTATTGGCTTTTGGTAATACCTACTTGCAAATTCCAATTCATCAATAATTGGAATTCCTTGTTTTTCAATTGCTTGAATTAAAGGAATTGTATCGGGTATTCCGGGGCTTTTGATTACCAAATCAGCACCTAAGATCTGTCGCTCAGAATGTTTTTCCTCCTCGAAAGGAATATTATTATGTAAAAGAACGTCTTTCGATTTTTTAGAAATTGTTCCTTTGTCTGAAACAAAAACATTAAAACCTTTTTTCTTACCCAAAATGGCAGCACCGCAGCCACTTTCGCCTGCTCCAAGAACTACCAGATTTTCCAAGCTACCTTAGTTTTAGAGTTACAATACTTATAATGGCGAGCATAATGCCAACAATCCAGAAGCGAGCAACAATTTTGGGTTCGGGTATTCCTAGTTTTTGATAGTGGTGGTGTAATGGTGCCATTTTAAAGACTCTTCTTCCTTCACCATATTTCTTTTTAGTGTATTTGAAGTATCCTACTTGAATTAGCACAGAGAGGTTTTCTACTAAGAAGATTCCGCAGAGTATTGGAATTAATAATTCCTTACGAATTGCAATTGCAAAGACGGCTATTATTCCACCGATAGATAAACTTCCAGTGTCGCCCATAAATACTTGAGCAGGGTAAGAATTGTACCATAAAAACCCAACACAAGCACCTACAAATGCAGCTATAAATACTACCAATTCTCCCGAATCTGGTATGTACATTATGTTGAGGTAGTCGGCAAATATGTAATTACCGCTTAGGTAAGCGAATATTCCTAAAGTAATTCCTATAATAGCAGAGGTCCCTGTAGCGAGGCCATCCAGCCCATCTGTCATGTTTGCGCCGTTACTGACAGCAGTGGTAATAATTATAACAATAGGGAAGAAAATAATCCAGCCGTAGTTTTTGGTCCAATCCCCCATCCAGCTAATAATCCACATATAATCGAATTCATTGTTTTTTACAAATGGAATGGTAGTTTTAAGCCCTTTGGTTTCCTGCCAAGTGTAACTGTCTTTGTTGGACGAATTGGTTGCAGATTGACTTTGAATTTCAGTTGTAACGATGCTATCGGAAGCAAGTTCTTTGTGTCGAATAACTGTCCCGTCGCTGAAATATAACATAGCTCCAGCTACTAATCCAATAGCAACTTGACCTACAATTTTGAATTTACCAGCAAGTCCGTCCTTATTTTTGTATTTGATTTTTAGGTAGTCGTCTGTGAATCCAATTATTCCGAACCCTATTGTGGAAATAATCATGATTTGTACATAAACGTTATCTAGTTTGCCAACCAATAATGTGGGAACTAGTATTGACGCAAGAATTATTAGTCCTCCCATAGTTGGTGTTCCTTGCTTGGCCATTTGACCCTCTAGACCTAAGTCCCTTACGGTTTCGCCAAACTGATTTTTTTGCAACCACCCGATTATATTCTTACCAAAAATCATTGAGATTATTAGGGATAGAATTACAGCAACAGCTGAGCGAAAAGTGATGTAATTGAACACCCCTGCTCCAGGGAAGTCAATTGAATTTAGATATTGAAATAGATAGTATAGCATTACGAAGCAAATTGTTTTAGGTATTCAGTAAGAATTTCCATGTCATTGAAGTCAAGCACCTGGTCTCCAACTAATTGATATGTTTCGTGTCCTTTTCCAGCAATAAGAATGATATCGTTAGGCTTTGCTTGGCTTACTGCAGCTTTTATTGCCTCTTTTCGATTTGTAATAGCCAATGTTTTCTTCGAGTTTATTGAATCAACACCTTTTTCCATGTCCATAATTATGGCTTCAGGATCTTCATATCGTGGATTATCTGCTGTTAAGATTACTTTATCGCTGTTTTGTACAGCTATTTTTGCCATTTCTGGACGTTTAGTTTTGTCTCGATTTCCACCACAGCCAATTATGGTAAATATCTGCTGATCGTCTGTTTTAATTTCATTTATAGTTTCCAGAACTTTTAATAAAGCATCTGGAGTGTGAGCGTAGTCTACGATTCCGGTTATTCCATTGCTGCCTTTGATTTGTTGGAAACGCCCACGAACGGGAGTGAGATTTGAGATTTCAGTAAGTACCTCAGTAGAGTCTTCATCTAGAAGTTTGGCCGTGGAATATGCGGTCAGGACGTTATAAGCATTAAATCTTCCAATAAGCCTTGTCCAAACTTCTTTGTTTTCTACATTTAGAAGAAGTCCTGTAAAGTCATTTTCAATGATTTTACACTTGAAATCGGCTATGGTTTTCAAGCCATATGTAAAGACCTTGGCTTTTGTGTTTTGAACCATTATTTCATTGTGAAAATCGTCACGATTTAGTAGAGCGAAGCTGTTCGTTCCTAAATCATCAAATAGCATTTTTTTGGCTTTGATATACCCCTTAAATGTGCCGTGATAATCTAAATGTTCATGTGTAATGTTTGTGAAGATTCCTATTTTGAAATTCAAACCTTCGGTACGTCTTTGCACTAAGGCATGAGAGCTTACTTCCATAAAACAATGGCTGCAGCCCTCGTCTACCATTTGTCTTAGTAGACGATTTAATTCAATTGGATTCGGAGTAGTATGTGTAGAAGGGATTTCTTCTCGTTGAATCTTATTTACAACAGTTGAAAGCAAGCCGCTCTTATGACCTAGGTTCATGAACAGTTGGTGAAGAATGGTTACTGTCGTAGTTTTTCCGTTGGTACCGGTTATTCCGATAAGTTTTAATTCGTTGGAAGGGTTTTCGTAAAAATTACAAGCCATTAATGCTAACGCACTATTGCTATCCTTAGTCTCGACATAGGTTACATTTTCGACCGTTTCTTCAGGGACTTGTTCGCATACAACAGCTAAAACGCCTCCTTCTACGGTGTTTTGTATATAGTCATGTCCATCACTTTGAGTTCCTCGAATAGCGACAAAAACAGAGAATTGTCCAACTTCCCTAGAATCAAAACAAATGTTTTGAATAGCGATATTGGTGGAACCCACTACTCGATTCATAGTCACTCGATACAATATGTCTTTTAGTAATTTCATTTAGGTAAGAATGAGTTTTACTCGATCAAAATTTTCAACCTTGGTTCCTGCGTTTGGCGTTTGTTCTTTTATAATTCCTTTACCTGTGAAGTCAGCTTTTAAGCCCATGTTTTCAATGATATAAATGGCATCTTTTAAATCCATTCCAATGAAGTTTGGAATAATTCCGACCTTAAAAACACGCTTGTATAATGTCACTTTATCTCGACCTGCAGAAGCAGCGACCCATGTTGCGTTTTCTCCATTTTGTAAAGACGGTACCTTTAATTCAGAGTAAACCTTGTTTAAGTCGTAACGATTACCGTTTTTGGAAACTGGAATAGGTGTGCGTTCGGCGAATTGTGCAGTGTTTTTGATTTCCTCATGCAGCTGAATACTCGTAGCATAGACCTTATCGGCAATTTCTTTAAATATTGGACCCGCAACAAGGTTTCCGTAATACACGTTTTTTGAAGGCGCATTAACTACCACTATGCAGCTATACATAGGTTTGTTTGCTGGGAAATAGCCAACAAATGATGCTTGGTAGCTTACTTGTTTGTCGTTTTTATATCCTGTTTTTGCATTATAGATTTGAGCCGTTCCAGTTTTTCCTGCAATCTTAAAATTGGCATTTTTTAAGTTAGTGGCAGTTCCTTGTTGGACAACCCCCTCAAGCATTGCTTTTGCTTTTTCAATAGTTGCTTTTGAGCAAATTGCAGGGTTTATTACCTCTGGGCCAAATATTTTGATCGGCTTCCCTATCTTACGTATCTCTTTTACAAAACGAGGTTTAACCATTTTCCCATCGTTTGCAACTGCATTATAAAATGCGAGAATTTGAAGGGGAGTAAGAGACACTTCATAACCATGAGAAATCCAAGGAAGTGAAATACCGCTCCATGTGGGATCATTCGCTGATTTAATTCTTGGCTCGCCTTCTCCGTAAATTTCGATTCCTAGTTTTTGATGTAGGTTCATCTTATATAAACGATCAATAAATTTTTGTGGATTATTTCTATAATTTTCATTAATTGTACGAGCTACAGCAATATTTGAAGAAACCTCAAAGGCGCGTTTTATCGTTATTTTACCATAACCTCCAATTCTAGAGTCATACATTTTCTGATCGTAGAATTTGTACATACCGTTACCTGTTTCTACACTATCGTCAAGGTCTATATACCCATCTTCTAACGCTGCAATTAATGAAGCTAGTTTAAATGTTGATCCTGGTTCTGTGCTTTCTCCAACTGCGTAATTGTAGGTTTCCCAGTATCCGCCGTTTTTTGTTTTATTGAGGTTGGCAATTGCTTTTACTTCACCTGTAGCCACTTCCATAAGAACGACGCAGCCATGATCAGCGTCTTGTTTAATAAGCTGCTCCAATAAAGCGTTTTCTGCAACGTCTTGAATATTAATATCTATCGTTGTAATGATATCTGAACCATCTTCAGGCTCAATTTCGTTTTCATCTTCAATAGGCATCCAGATCCCACCAGCAATTTTTTGCATTAATTGAAGCCCTTGAGTACCACTCAGTATCTTATTATAAGCCCCTTCAAGCCCAACTGGTTTGGAATTGTCTCGGCTATAACCAATGGTTCTAGAGGCTAAAACTTGAAATGGTTTCTCTCTTTTGTTTTGTTGAATAGAAATAAATCCGCCTTTATATTTCCCACGAGAAAAAATGGGGAACTGTCTCATTTTCTTAATTTGTGTGTATGATAGCTTTCGGCGAATGAGGTGGTATCTAGCTCCATTTTTTCGAGCTTGAGTCAGTTCGGATTTCCATTCATTTTTAGCTTTTTCAGGAAGTAGTAATGACAGTTCAAGACAAAGTGAATCAATGTGCTTTGCAAATAGTTCATTGGTTATTGCTTCGGCATTCAAATCGAATCGTACTTCATATTTTGGAACAGATGTGGCAATTAGGCTGCCATCTGAAGCATAAATATTTCCGCGAATTGCATCAATTTTTCTATGCTTAGTAGAGTAGGATTTAGCAAGTTCTTGCCAGTGATCTCCTTCAATAAATTGGACTTGACCTATTTTAAAGAGAATGCCCAAGCCAAATAGAATGAGCAACATGTAAATGGGGTAAACCCTCCGTATGAGCTTCTGCTGCTTACTCATCGACTTTTGCTTTTACAATTTTCTTTGGTGGCTCAAAGGACTCTTCTAGCCCTAAATCCTTTTCAATTATTATTTTAATGACCTCGCTTTGCTTGCTTCGGTACATTAATTCTGACTTAATAGTGATGTATTCGCTTCTCAGTTCCTTAATTTCTCCATTGACTGCGTTTAAGTTCCTGACATTTTCCTCAGCAAGAAACCCTGTTGATATATAAACCAATGCAAGCAATGCCAAAAACAAGAAATAGGGAAGATGGTCGATCACCGTTTCTCGAGTGAGAATATTCCCATTCACCAAGTCAGCAACGATGCTGCGCTTCTTTTTAGCGGTATTTGTTTCTCTGGCCATTATCGTTTTTCAGCTATTCTAAGTTTAGCACTGCGAGACCGTGGATTTTGTTTTAATTCTTCTTCGGATGGTGTAATTACTTTTCGATTTACTGGCTCGAGAGGTCGGATTAGATTTCCGTAAAAATCTTTTTCTGGCGTTCCTTCAAAGTTTCCCGTTCTGAAGAAGTTCTTAACTAAACGATCTTCTAATGAATGATATGAAATGAATACCAATCTTCCATTGGGCTTTAGAACATCAGTAGATTGAATAAGGAGTTCTTTTAAAGCCTCTAATTCATTGTTTACTTCAATTCTTAATGCTTGAAATACTTGAGCTAGATATTGGTTTATCTTTTTCTCTGGGGTAAATTGCTTAGCGATTGCTTTTAGCTGATCTGTTGTCTTAAATTTAACTAATTCACGCTCCATAACGATAGCTCCTGCTAGCTTCCACGCGTTATTGATTTCACCATAAAGACGAAAAATTGTAGTAAGTTCTTCTTGCGTTTTGGAATTTAGAATATCTGCAGCCGAACCTGTTTGTTGAGGGTTCATCCGCATATCTAGTGGCCCATCAAATCGTGTGCTAAAACCACGGTCTGGAATGTCAAATTGATAAGAAGAAACGCCAAGATCAGCAAGTAAACCATCAATTGGATTTGCCCCAAGCATTCTAAGGTTGTTTTTTAGGTAACGAAAATTTTGCTTAACCAGTGTGAAACGATCGCTATCAATTTCATTTTCGTGACTATCTGGGTCTTGGTCAAAAGCAATTAACCGAGCAGATTCTTCAGCCTTGAGAATGCCATGAGAATGACCGCCTCCTCCAAAAGTTACATCGACGTAACACCCGTTTTCTTGAAGAGAGAGCCCCTCTATACTTTCTTGAAATAATACTGGAGTGTGGTATTTAGTCATCCGATTCAGGACTTATATCACCCATGACTTCCTCTGCGAGTTGAGAGAAATCAAACTCTTCGCTTTCGAGCATTTGCTCGTAATTTTTGGTTGACCAGATCTCGATTCGCTCTCCGTTACCAATCACTTTTATTTCTTTTTCAAGTGATGCCGTTTTTGATAATGTTTTTGGGATGAGCAGTCTGCCTGTTCCGTCTAAGGCTACTGGAGTTGCTCCGTTATTAAATTTTCTAATAAAGAGTGCGTTTTTTTTAATGAATCGATTCAGCTTAGAAAGCTGTTTCGCCACTTTGGACCATTCGGCTTGCGGGTAAAGAACTAGGCAAGGTTCATGAATATCTCTATTCACTACAAACCCCTCATGGACTAAAGTTTCCAGCTGTTTTTTTAGGCCATTAGGTAGCATTATGCGACCCTTTGCATCCATTTTACAATCGTACTCTCCTAACAAACTGATCATCAAAACTATCGCTGATAAATTGAATGTAAAATTAAAAGAATTCTACCACTTCCTCCCACTAAGCTCCATTTTTTACCACTTTGTTGAAAACTTTAAAAACAGAAAGACATTAAGTGTTGATATACAGTGAGTTGTAAACTTGTCGGTGGTTTGGGGTAGTGCGAGTTTGTTTTAACCTAAGGTGTTGATATTTCTGTATTCTTATGGTAATTGGTAGTTACGGGGTAAAGACCAAATGATTAGTTTTGGTATAACACGAAGTTTAAAAGAACCTATGCAAGACACTCTTAAGAAAGATGGCCAGTTTGAGTATATCGAAGAAGGAGAAGGCCCAGTAATTCTTATTCTCCACGGATTATTTGGAGCTCTCAGTAATTTTGTTGAAGTTGTGCCTTACTTCGCCAGTAAAGGATACAAAGTTGTTATTCCAATTTTGCCTTTATACACATTACCAGTAATCAATACTAATGTGAAGAACTTGGCAAAGTTTCTTCGAGATTTTGTTGAACATAAAGGGTATGATAAGGTGAACCTTTTAGGGAATTCTTTAGGGGGCCATGTTGCTTTGGTTTATACTTCGCAACATTTAGACGGAGTTGGTTCTATAATACTTACTGGATCTTCTGGTTTATATGAGAATTCGTTTGGAGGCACTTTCCCGAAAAGAGAGAATTATGAATTTATAAAGCAAAAAGTAGAGTATACTTTTTACGATCCAACAGTTGCAACTAAAGAACTGGTGGATGAGTGTTATGAGGTTGTAAATGATAAAGCTCGTGCATTGAGAATTATCGCTCTTGCTAAATCTGCAATTCGACATAACATGGCGAAAGAGTTAGAGTTTATGACTATTCCGTCTTGCTTGATATGGGGTAGAAATGATACAATTACACCTCCAGAGGTAGCTAACGAATTCAATTTATTATTGCCTCAATCACAGTTGCATTGGATTGATAAATGTGGCCATGCTGCTATGATGGAGCAACCTAGTGAATTCAATAGAGTTTTAGGTGAGTTTTTAGATTCGCTATACAAATAAAAAACTAAGTTTTCATGAAGTTAAAGTCGTTCACCTTTTTAAAAAGTAGTGAGAAAGTCTCTCAATGTCCTAGTGGAAAACTGCCAGAGTATGCTTTTATAGGAAGGTCCAATGTAGGTAAGTCTTCATTGATTAACTGTTTAGCTAATCATAAAAATCTTGCTAAGGTTAGCTCTAAGCCAGGAAAAACTCAGCTAATAAATCATTTTGAAGTTGTCAGTGAAACTGATGTCGAAAAAATGTGGCACCTAGTAGATTTACCAGGATATGGATATGCAGTAGTTTCTAAAAAGAAACGCGTTAAGTGGGCTGGTTTTATAGAAGAATATTTACTGAAAAGAGAGCAGTTAACGAATGTTTTCGTTTTAGTTGATTCAAGGCTCGAGCCTCAAAAAATCGATTTGGAATTTATTCAATGGTTAGGAGAAAAAGGGCTTCCCTTTAGTATTGTATTTACTAAGATTGATAAAAATAAGACCCAGAAACTGAAAACCAATATTGAAAATTACCGAAAACGTCTTCAAGAAGACTGGGATGAACTTCCAGTTATTTTTTATACTTCAGCAACCGAAGGTGAGGGTAAGGATGATTTGTTGGAGTATATCAATAGAGTAAATATGTCGCTTTAAGACCTTTCAACAATCCCCATTTCTTCTCCAAAATATCTGGCAAATTCTCTAAGTTGATGCGCCATTTTACCTTCTCCAGTGCTGCGTTCCAATCCGTCACTCATAGTTAGGAATGTTTGATGATATAATATTTTCATATCATCAGTTGTCATGTCCTTCGTCCAAAGGTCGATTTTCAAGGTATTTTTTTGTTTGCTATCCCAGATGGATAGAAAGGCTGCATCACAAACTCCAGCTTCATCGTTCTCGCTTGATTTCCAAGCCATTTTTTCAGGAACATTGTTTTCATCTAATTCAACGTCTATAACGATTTGAGATTTTTTTGCCATTACTTTTTGGGTTTGTAGTTTGATGTGTTTAAAATTCCTTGAGCATCTCTGTTATTCATTAATTCAGTTGCTGAAATAGTTGGATTGGTCTCCATATATCTCCTAACGATTTGCCAACCTAACCAGTTTCCTGTTCTTGATGGAGAGGCACGGTCAAACCCAGGTGTAAATGGCCCATCGTTTACATATTTAAAATAATCACCCTTTATTTGACTGAAAAGTAACTTTTCATTTACAAAATGGCCCCACATAGCCATTTCATTATCCGCGCACCACTTTAATTGTTGAATAGAATAGCCGATTTTTATTTCATCATTTACAAGTGGAAGCATTTGATCTAATAAATAGAGAATTTTCCCTTCATAGATTATTTCATCAATCATTGCATTTGAGCTATCGGGCTTTAAAAACTCGGTAGTTATCCACCCTGTGAGTGCATCGGAAGCAATATTCTTTCTTTCCATTGTCATTTTACGATACGCAGGAAATTGCACGGAGCCGTAATATGAGTAGTTTTCACCAAGGTACATATCCAATCCAATGCCAAGTGTTTTTTCAGTAGCCGCAATTTTGTAAGTGAACCCTGAAATTATAGTTACAATTTCCGGAACAATTCTATTTGGAAACAAGACTTTGTAACGTTTAAAAGCATTGGTCAATGAAAGTGATTCCATTGAAAAATCCTCATACTCGTTAGAAACATTTTCTGCTACTTTACTAATATCCGCATCGTATACAAATTGTTTGTAAGCGCCTGCTAAGGCAGGATCGCCAACAGCACCGAGATTCAACATATCTTCAGTATACCGAGCAAAGAATTCTCCATATTGTTTGGACAATTTAGGGATTTTGGTTTGCATCGATTCATCATTAGCGAAGAGTTCCAGATCTAACCTTGATATTTTTAATTCTAGATTTATTCCAGAAATATCAACTTCTCTTTTTTTATCAACGCAAGACGTTATTAAGAGTGTACTTAGGAAAAGTTTAAATATATGTTTAGAAACAGGAGGCATTGAATATCTATAATTGCATTTATAAGTTGTGCAAAAGTAGCCAAGCATCATGAATAACTCGTTACTCAAGGTTTTCATTCTTTCAGTTGGAATTGCGATTGTGAATTTAGTATTCATAACGTCTATTTCTGCGCAAGATCGTAAGCTTAAATTTGGTCTAGCAGCAGGACCATCTATCAATTGGTTAAAAATAAAAACAGAAGGTTTAGAAAGTGATAAAACTACTGTATCATTCAATTACGGATTATATGCTGACTTTAAGTTGGAAGCAAACGATAACTATTATATCAGCTCTGGAATAATTATTCAGAGCTATAGTTACAATCTAAACTATGCAAGTGCTATTTTAAATACAGCCTCGACTTTAACGGCAAGTTCGGTTGAAAATGATTTGGGGCTCAGTTACCTTGAAATACCACTCGGAGTTAAAATGCGGAGTGATGAAATAGGTTATTCTCATATTGCGGGTTGGTTTGGATTTGGAACTGGTTTTAGAATCAATTCTAGCCAGAATAGGACCGAATCTTGGTCGGAAGCTGGATCAGTAAAAAGTATTGAGACAAAGATCAATGATGTAAAAGCGTTATCTCAAGCTGCTAAACTAAGTTTGAAAATAGGTGGGGAGTGGGAACGAAAAATAACAGGAGAAACATTTTTTGTGCTTGGCTGTACTTTTGAAAATGGACTAACTAATATGCTAAAGGGTGAATCTTATGCAGTGAATTCGAATGGGAAAACAGACTTGCTACAAACGAATGCGACTCTGGCGAAAACTGGTGAAGGATATATGGCATTACCTCGTTCTATCGTTATACATTTGGGTATCTATTTTTAAGCAAACGACTATTAAATGCAGTTAAAGAATACCAGCAATCACATTGTAAATTGGTTAAAAACCTATAATTTAAATGCAAAAACTAACGGTTTTGTCATTGGAATATCGGGAGGAATTGACTCGGCTCTGACCAGTACTTTAGCAGCGCAAACAGGCGCAGAGGTGCTCTGTCTGTCAATGCCAATCCATCAAGACCCAACCCAGTTGAAGCGAGCCAATAATCACTTAAAATCTTTGAAGGATAGGTTTTCTAATGTTCGTTCTTTAGAGGTTGACTTAAGTGCAATGTATGATGGGTTTTTAGATACAATCCCTAATATCGAAAGAAGTGAACAAAGAGATTTAAGTTTAGCGAACTCTCGAGCTCGACTTCGAATGACTACTTTATATTATTTTGCTGGTACCGAAGGTAAGTTGGTATTAGGCACCGGTAATAAGGTGGAAGATTTTGGAGTTGGTTTTTTTACCAAATATGGTGATGGTGGTGTAGACTTGAGTCCAATAGCGGACTTGGTTAAGAGTGAGGTTTTCGAGTTGGCTAGGTATATTGATGTAGGAGAAGATATTTTATCAGCTCCACCAACTGATGGCTTATGGGGAGATGATAGAACCGATGAAGATCAGTTAGGGGCAACCTATGCAGAGCTTGAATGGGCTATGAGTGAGCATCTAGATGAAAATCAAGAGTACATCACGGAAAGACAACTCGAAGTGCGTGAAATTTACAATCGATTAAATTCAATTAATCAACATAAAATGAATCCCATTCCAGTTTGTGAAATTCCAGAGGCTTATTTGCGCTAAGTAATTCTTTTCAACGTTTTAATGGCATTTTTAATGTGAGCAGTGACTTCTAATTGACTATTAGTTATGCCCTCAATTATTCCATTTTTACCAATGATAAAAGTGACTCTACCAGGAATTAGCCCAAAGAATGAGGCTTGAATTCCAGCTTTTTTTCTGAGACTTCCGTTTTTGTCTGTAAGAAGCGGAAAGTTTAATTGATGGCGATCTTTAAATTTTTTATGAGATTTTTGACTATCGTTACTTATTCCAACAACCTTCGCGTTTAACTGATTAAATTGAGCATAAGAGTCTCTGAACTCGCAAGCTTCTTTGGTGCAGCCGCTTGTGTTGTCTTTTGGATAAAAGAACAAAACAGCAGGACCATTTTCTAATAATTGTTCTAATCTAGTTAATTCTCCGTTTTCGTTGAGTAGTTCAAAGTCTGGAAAGACAGCTCCTTTTTTTATCATAATGGTTATACAATCTAATTTACGTTTGGGTTTAGATGGTGAGCTTATCTTTAGTTTGAAATATATGCAGAGGAAGCGATTTCGTTTTAGAAATGGTATCCATAACACATGTCTTAATATTTTTTCTACAACTAATTTCTATTATAATATCTGATTTATTATTCAATTTCTCCGAGCTCTTTCGGATCGTTGAACAATTGCTCATCTAGAAGTTAAGAAATTAATTTACTCATTTAATTTTAATAGACTAGTAAGTGTGCTAAATCATTGCTCTTAGGCTGAAAATGAAATTTCTTCCTGGCGCTGAAATCCCACTTGAATAAGGTCGATAATGTTTATCTAGAATATTTTCTACACTGAAATTTGCACTGATATATTGATTGAATTTATAAGAGGTTCTTAAATTTAATGTTGCCCATGCAGGTGTACCGTTAGATGTATAAAGATTTGATTTTGCTAATTCTTCTGGCGCTAAATCGTCTTTATGTCTCCAAGTATTATAAAGGCAAAAGATTTCGGCATTTACTTTCTTATATCGATATCGTAGTCCAGTTTTTCCAAAAGCGGGAGGCACATGACGCAGCGGGTTTTTCGTTTCTATTTCCTCCCCATCCATAATAGTAAATGTTTGAGTAATCCCTAAACGTTTGGAAATGTTAGCTGCTAAGTTTACGGTCACACCATAAATATGTGCAGAACCAGCGTTAGTAATTGATTGTACCTTGCTTAAAACTCCATCATATATAATTGAGTCTTTCCCGTTAAAGTCAGCATCTCGTCTTACCATAGCATTTACTAAATAGGTGTAAAAACCTACGACTTCAACCTTTCCTTGATCTTTTATTCTCCGTGCAATACTTAGATCTATGTCGTAGGTGAATTCGGGCTTTAAATCCTTATTTGGAACGACAACACTGCCAGGTTCACTATCAAATACCTTAGCTAAATCATCAATATTTGGAGCCCTAAAGCCGCTTGAAGTGTTTACTTTTCCTTGCCATATTTTGTTTGGATTATAAGTTAATCCAATAAAACTACCGTTCAATGCAGATGTTGATAGTCGGATATTATCAAAAGGAAATTTATAGAAGGTTGTATCCTCGAATTTAGATTCCATTTCTATATAAGTGTAACGTATACCTGAGCTTAACTTTACTTTTTTAGATAGCCTCCAGTCCCAAGTAAGGTAAGCGGCAGCATTTAACCAATAACTACCCCCATCCGGATAGCGCGAGGATGTTGGTGTTTCTGTGTTTTTTGAGATATCCGTTATTTTTCCTGTGGAGGAAATATCATTATAAACTCCTTCAAGCCCATAGAATAAGGAATGCTTGTTATTTATTTTTTTGTCGAAGTCGAAGTTTAAACTAAAAGCATCAACTTCTTCAGAGCGTGACCTTAAATTGTTCGACTTATATTTTCTATCGCTCCTAGATTCTCTGAAATTTTGATAGCCTATTACAGTTCGAACTCTGTCCCACGCATCATTCTTAATTTCGAAGTTGGCCGTCAGATTAGTGTTAAACCATAATTGAGGACCATAATACCATTCAGCGTATCTGGGTTCACTTGCTATTTCCTCTGTTAGTCTATCATATCGGGGGACATTTGAGGTATTGGCATATTGAACTGTGTAAGTTAAATTTATGTTCTGGCTAGGTTGATATCTTAGTTTACCTGTCAGATTTAGCTGATTATAGCTTGATTGACGTTGAATGTTTTTATCTGAATTTTTTAAGAACGTATCTTGACTGTTAAGTTTAGTTTGATACCATTTTCGTTCTCCAAAACCTTCGTAGCCATTTTTCCTTACATTGCCTGCATGTAGGTCTCCGAAACGAGATGCTGTAATTCCAAATACAACCGCTAATTTTTCTCCACCAATATTAGTGTTTGCGTGGATCGTATTCTCATAATTAGGCATTGCGAAACGCACCATTGCTGATGAATTTGATACTATGGAATCTTTATTAAATGAGAGATTTGGTTGAAATGTGTAAAAATTCATAACACCTCCAAGCGCATCGGAACCATACATCACTGAGCCAGGACCCATAATAACTTCTGTAAGCTCAATCATATTCGGGTCAATAGAAATAACGTTTTGAAGGTTTCCTGAACGAAAAATAGCATTATTCATTCTTACACCATCTACAACTATAAGCACCCGGTTTGCTGAAAAACCCCTAATCATTGGGCTTCCACCTCCTAATTGACTTTTTTGTATAAATACTTCACCGCTCGCTCCTAAAAGGTCAGCGGAAGTTTGCGAGTTGTTGAATTGAATTTCAGACGATTTAATGGAAATTAAAGTATTTGGAACTTCATCTTTAGCTTGGACTCGTTTGTTCGCTATGACTACGAACTCGCCTAGATCAACTGCACTTTCAGTAAGGTAAATGGTTTTATTTGTTGCTAATATTTGATCGTAGCTTATAATTCGCTGCACATAAGAAGAATGCTGAATTACAAGTGTGTCTCCTGAACTGAATAAGCTTAAATCTACCCGACCATATTTATTACTGACCGCAGAATGTTCGAATTTATGATCGATAAAAAAAACATCTTTTACCGCGTCTAGTCTATTAATATCAAATACAGAAGCAACTTGGGCTGAGCCCAGCGCACTGCATCCAATCAGAAATAAAAAGAAGCTGTATTTAAGGAATGAAATCGGTAGACTCATATGATAAAACTGCAATACAAGTTTTATGCCTAATCATTAAGTTTTAGCACCGCTAAAAACGCTTCTTGCGGAACTTCTACATTTCCAACTTGACGCATTCTTTTCTTTCCTTTTTTCTGTTTTTCTAAAAGCTTTCTTTTTCGACTTATATCGCCGCCGTAACATTTTGCGGTAACATCTTTCCTAAGTGCTTTTACAGTTTCTCTTGATATAATTTTAGCTCCAATTGCAGCTTGAATAGCAATGTCAAATTGTTGCCTAGGAATGAGTTCTTTTAGCTTTTCACAGATTTTTTTACCAAAATAATAGGCATTACTTTTATGGATTAACGCAGAAAGAGCATCAACTTGATCTCCATTAAGAAGAATATCCAGTTTGGATAAATCTGACCTTTTGAATCCGATTGGTGCGTAATCGAAGGATGCATATCCTTTAGAAACGGATTTTAAACGATCGTAAAAGTCAAATACAATCTCAGCCAAAGGCATTTCAAAATTTATTTCGACTCGATTGGTCGTAAGATAAACTTGGTTTTTAAGAATACCACGTTTCTCTATACACAGACTCATAACGGGACCAATAAAATCAGATTTTGTAATGATTTGGGCATTTATATATGGCTCTTCTACAAATTCTAGTTTCGATGGATCAGGAAGATCACTAGGGTTATGTACGTTTAATATCTCTCCCTTTTTATCAGTTGCGATGTAACTTACGTTGGGTACTGTAGTAATTACAGTCATGTTGAACTCTCTTTCCAGACGCTCTTGCACAATTTCCATGTGAAGCATTCCTAAGAATCCGCAACGAAATCCAAAACCTAGTGCCATGGAGGATTCGGGCTCAAATGTGAGCGAAGCATCATTCAATTGGAGCTTGTCCATTGCATCACGCATCTCTTCATATTCGTCTGTATCCACAGGATACATACCCGCAAAAACCATAGGCTTTACGTCTTCAAAACCTTGTACCATTTGTTCGCAAGGGTTTGCGATGTGGGTGATAGTATCGCCTACTTTTACTTCTTTAGCTTCTTTTATTCCAGATATTATATAACCAACATCACCTGTTTTAACGGAGTCTCTTTTTTCTTGTTTGAGTTTAAGAATTCCAATTTCATCCGCACTGTATTCTTTGCCTGTATTAAGGAACTTAACCTTATCACCTTTATTTATTTCACCGTCAAAAACTCTGTAGTAAGCAATAATTCCTCTAAACGAATTATAAACTGAATCGAATATCATTGCTCTTAACGGAGCTTTAGGGTTGCCTTTTGGTGCTGGAATCCGATCTATTACGGCTTCTAGGATAGATTCAACTCCAAAGCCAGTTTTACCTGATGCCGACAAGATATCTTCCCGATCACATCCAATTAGTTCTTCAATTTGATCTTTAACCTCTTCAGGATTCGCACTCGGTAGATCCATTTTGTTTAGAACCGGAATAATCTCTAAGTCGTTACCTATAGCTAAATATAGGTTTGAAATAGTTTGAGCTTGAATTCCTTGTGTTGCATCAACAATAAGCAGCGCTCCATCACAAGCCGCAATTGATCTGCTCACTTCATAAGAAAAGTCAACATGACCTGGTGTGTCGATAAGATTTAGAATATACTGTTCTCCATCTTGTTCGTAATCCATTTGGATAGCGTGACTTTTAATGGTGATTCCGCGTTCACGCTCAATATCCATATTGTCTAAAGTCTGCTCTTGTAGATCTCGGTCCGAAATGGTATTAGTTATTTGAAGCATACGATCGGCGAGTGTACTTTTTCCATGATCGATATGAGCAATTATGCAGAAATTTCGGATGTTTTTCATTGAGATTTTGAGCTTTTTTTACCGTACGCGAAATTAAGGCATCCTGAAGATTATTTATACTTAATTTCAAAGGCTAAAATCAACAATTTCTGAAGAATTTGGAGTTTATATTTAATCCTTCATTGATTTTAATCCGAGCTTTAAATATGCGAGTTACCACAGGGAAGAATATGTTTATAATAAGCAAACGAATGGATTATTAAAAAGAACTGCGACTCGAAAGCGCCCTAGTGCAGTAGGGATTTATCCTGCGATAAACAATAAGTATAAAGTTGAAGCTGTTCCTCATTTAATTTGCGTTGGATTCAGTAAGGTCCAAACATAGTTTACTCTTATTGACTTGTATTTTTGTGGTAATCAATAATGATCTAGCTCTTCGGGGTGATACTATAAAGTTGGGTTAAGTTTCACACAAGATAATGGAGGACACTTGTATGGTAAGAATTTAGTTATTCAAATTGTGGCTATGAATAATGGAAATTACATTAGCGATGAGTTAGTAAATACTGAGTCAACGGATTTCTGTATTGGAATAGCTGGATATCCGGAATAGCTCTATGAATCGATGAGTCGGAAAACAGACCTGAAATATCTGAAAGAAAATGCTAAAACTCATTATAAGGTTATTCAGATATTTTTCGACAATGAGAAACTTTTTGATTTTATAGCAAAATACAGAGAGATAGATATTAAAATTAAAATTATTCCCGAGTTGAAACCATTTACCAAAGAGCGGCATATTTCTTTTATTCCCAAAACATTTAACATAGACTTTACTGAAGCTTTGGCTAGTGAGTTTGAAAAATGCGAGGTTGATTATGCTACAAGTTCTTTTTGGGTTAAATGGTGTACTCAGCAATCCAAGGAACTAAAAGCTACTGGCACCCTTTCGCTCCACTATTACACAATGAGAGTATCCAATATAGTCAAGGATATCATTTCTGCAATATATTAAATCAGTTTGACTTCTTTTAGTTTTACAGCTTGACCAAAGAAAAAGCGTGTGCTTCGTTCAAATGAATCTGTTTTGTCTGAAACATAAAACTCGTCAAGTTTTTCCTGCCGATCTGCCAGCTTATCTATCAACGTAAGTTGTTTTTTTAGCTCCAAAGCAATCCACGTATTAGAGTTTAAAACAGTAACTGAATTTTCGTAAATCCTGTCGATTTCATTATGAATCATCGGATAATGAGTACAGCCTAATAGCAGCGCTTTTATTCCTTCTAGAACAGGATTATTTAAGTATTCCTCAATAATGGTCGAACTAATTTTATTGTTGATAAATCCCTCTTCAATCATAGGAGCCAACAGCGGTGTAGAAAGTGCCTTAACCTGACAATGTTCTTTTAATTTGTCTTGGTAAACATTGCTATTTATAGTTGCTTTGGTTCCAATAACACCTACAGTATTATTCTTAAAATTGCTTTTGACGTAATCGGTTAAAGGATCAATTACATTTAATAGGATGGTCTCATTATCTAATGTATCACGGACAACATCTAGTGCTACGCTTGAGGCAGAGTTACAGGCTACTAGAACTGCTTTACAGTTTTTTGATTTCAAAAAAGCACTTATTTCTGTTGCGTAACGGCAAATCGAACTCGCTGATTTTTCGCCATAGGGCAAGTGTAGGGTATCTCCAAAGTATATGATTTGTTCATTTGGAAGAAGATCTTTTACTGCTTTCGCAACTGTAAGGCCTCCAATTCCTGAGTCAAATATTCCAATGGGTGCTGAAGCTGACATTAAAAAAAATCCCGCTATCAAATAAATGAAGCGGGATTAAGTTTATTGAGTTAGGCCCAATTTCGTTTTAACTAACGGAAGTACATCATCTCCTTCAGGATAATGAATAAGAGCTCCTATACTGGTATCAAATACGTAAGAATAATTATTCTCCTTAGCTACGTCTGTAATTGCTTTTTTTGCTTTTGCAATTAAAGGCTCCATTAGAGTAGTTTCCTTTTTTTGTAATGATTGTTGTGCTTTTTGTTGAAAGTCTTGAATTCTTTTCTGAAGTTCTAAAATTTCTTCTTCTTTAGATGCACGAACTACTTCATTCATTACGCTTACATTAGCTTGGTAATCAGTATATTTTTTCTCGTATTCAGCGCTCATTTTGGTTAGCTGCAATTCTAGTTCTTGAGCAAATATTTTTAGCTGGGCCTCTGCTGAATCCCGTTCTGGCATAATCGTCAACAAATCATTCGAGTTAATATGCCCGAATTTTAAAGATTTCTGCGCGTTAGAGGTGAATGAAAAGGCTACTAATAGAACGCCTGTCAATACTGTTTTGTATATATTTCTCATTGTAAAAAGTTTTATTTGTGCGAATTTAAGTTTATCATTTAGAATAGCCTAGCTTTTTAATTACCAAGTCTGTTTTGTCATACCTCGATTGAGAGTAAAGAATATTTGAATTACTGGCAAGGTCCATGATTACTGCGTAATTATTTTTAGTAGCCATATCTTGCAACTCTTCGTATATTTTATCTTGTAAAGGTTTAATCAGTTTCTGTCTTGTTTTGAAGAGTTCACCGGAAACTCCAAATTTATCTTTTTGGAATTTTTGAAGTTCCTTTTCTTTAATTGTTATCCCTTTTTCTCTTTTTTGTCTCAATTCTTCCGTTAAAAGAATTTTCTCTGCTTTGTATTCTTTATATAATCTGTCTATTTCAGAGTATTTCTGCTCTATAGTTTCTTGCCATTTTTTTGAAAGCTTATCTAACTCTTCTTGTGCTTCGGTATATTCCGGCATACTTTCAAGAATAAGTTCAGTGTTGACGTAGGCAAATTTCTGGCCAAAGCTGTAACCTGTTATTAGTAAGGATATTGACATTAAAACGAATAGTCTTTTCATAGCTATAAATTTTTAAAGCTGTCCTAAATTAGCGCCAATGGTAAAATGTATTTGCGATTGCTGCATTCCAGGTCTTGAGCTTATATCATCTAAACGATAACCCCAATCTAAACCAAGTAGGCCGAACATTGGCAAGAAAATTCGAACTCCAACACCTGCAGATTTATTGACATTAAAAGGCTGGAAATTGCTAAAATCATTCCATGTATTCCCAGCTTCAGCAAAGGCTAGCATGTAAATAGTTGCGCTTGGATTAAGAGAAAGTGGATATCGTAATTCAGCTGTATATTTTGCAATTGACGTTCCTCCAGTTAATGGAGATACGGACCCATCATCATATCCACGAAGTGCAATAATTTCTCGACCATCCAATTGAAAGCCAGTAAGACCAGATCCTCCTAGATAGAAACGCTCGAAAGGAGCAGATCCGATGTCATTGTTGAAAAAACCAAGGAAACCATAACCGGCTTTAGCTTTGAATACCAAATTTTGAACGATTGGAGTGTACCAATCCACTGTAATCTTCCATTTATAATATTCAATCCACTTGTATTTGTCTTGGGGTTGCAATAAGGCATAATCTTTTCCATTCATTTTTGAGTAAGGAGGTGTTACTTGAAGGCTAGCCTTAATGTCTGAGCCCAATTTTGGATATATAATTTGATCTAATGAGTTACGGTTTAATGAAACCCTATAGAAGAAGTTGTTTGCGTAACCATTGTCGAAAATAAAAGCTTGCCAATCTTGCATTTCATATGCTTGGAAAGCAAGTTCGTGTCTTAAAACAAAATAATCATCAGGCCATTTTAGTTGTTTACCTAGTCCAATTGAGGCCCCAGTAATTTTAATGTGCCTTCTGGCTGGGTTACTAACTTTTTGTCCATCAACCTCTATTTTTGCAGCTTCTCCATTGGTTTGGGCGCTATGAAATCCTGAAACACTGAAAGAAATAGGCTTTTTACCACCTAGCCAAGGTTCAGTGAAGGATGCGTTTATGCTACTAAACCAACGTCCACTAGTTTGAGCTCTAAGACTTAATGCCTGACCATCACCAGCTGGTAATGGTCTCCATTCACTCAAATTAAATAAGTTTTTTAATGAGAAGTTGGTAAATACAATTCCAGCTGTTCCTACAATTCTTCCAGCGCCAAAACCACCTGATAATTCAATTTGATCAGAAGGCTTTTCTGCGACTGTATAAGAAATATCTACTGTCCCATTTTCAGGGTCAGGCATGGGGTTTACATTCATGGCTTGTGGGTCAAAATATCCCAAAACGGAAAGTTCCCTTTGTGATCTAATGATATCTGAGCGACTAAATAGAGAACCAGGATAGGTTCTTAATTCCCTATAAATTACATGGTCATTTGTCTTGTCATTTCCAGAGACCGTTACTTTGTTTATAGTAGCTTGTTGACCTTCGTAAATTCTAATTTCTAAGTCAACTGAATCATTGTCTACATAAACTTCAACTGGTGTAACTTGAAAAAATAAATATCCATCATCCATATATAGAGAGGATACATCCTTGCCATTAGGATCCATATACAATCGTTGATCAAGTACATCGGGATTATAGATGTCACCTTTAGTAATTGCTAGTATGTTTTCAAGCAAAGAGGTTGGAAATTTTGTGTTCCCTACAAATTTGATGTTTCTGAAATAGTATAGTGGACCCTCTTCAATCTTTATCCTAATAGAGACTGTTTTTTCATCATTCTTTATGATTGTATCGCTTATAATTTTTGCATCACGGTAACCTTTTGATTTGTATTTATCTATAATTAATTTGCGATCGTCTTGATAGTTTTTCAGTATGAACTTGGCATTTTTAAAAATATTTAGGTGTATGTTTTCACTGGCATACTCCCACATTACTTTACCCGCATGCAGAGAATCCTCAAATGGCATTGAAGCCTTAGTGGTTTGAATAATGAGTTTATCAAACTCGTAAAAAGGATAAAACGCACTTTTTTCACGAGTCTCTTTCATCGCCTTCTTAATACGATATGAAGTCAATGATTGATTATCTTCAATAATAATTTCTTGAACTTTAACTTTATTGAATGTTTTGATTTTAATGTCGAAATAAACATGATCTGGATATTCTTTATCCTCTACCTCTTCAATGTTAACTTTTGTATTCAAGAATCCTTTTTCGGTAAAGTATCTGCGAATAATTTTCTGAGTGTTGAGCAAAAGCCCCTGAGTAACAATTTTCTCTTTATACAACTCTATTTCATCTCTCAGGTCGTTTGCTTCAGTTTTTTTAATTCCGCTAAATTTAAATCTAGACAGTCGAGGCTGCTCTGTTACTGCGATTTCTAGGAATATAAAATCACCTTGGATTTTTGTGTAACGAACTTTGACATCTTCAAACAGACCTTGCTTCCAAAGTTTCTTTATTGACTTTGAGATTTGCTCCCCAGGAACTGTAATTTTTTTTCCGATTTTGAGCCCAGATAAAAGTATCAAAGCATTAGGGTCGAGTTTTTGAGTCCCGATGATTTCAATCCCTCCAATTCTATATTCTTTAGGTTTAGTGTAGTCAATTTTACTGCCCGCACCAATTATTTGTTGGCCAAAACCTTCATTAAAAAGGCTGAAAAATGCGATAAAAGTGAGGAGTAAAATTCTTGACATTAATCCTAAAGTTGTTCGCTAGTTTTTCCAAATCTGCGTTCGCGATTTTGGTAATCATAAATGGCCTGTTTCAGGTCTTGTCTATTAAAATCAGGCCATTTCTTTTCTAAAAAACAAAATTCGCTATAAGCTGCTTGCCAAAGCAAAAAGTTGCTAATCCTTTGTTCACCACTTGTTCTGATTATTAATTCAGGGTCAGGGATGCCTGCAGTAGTTAAATAACTTTCGAACATAGCCGCATCAAACTGATTTTCGTCAATTTTATTTTGTTTTGCGTCAACAATTATGTTTTTTATCGCTTGTACAATTTCCCAGCGACTGGAATAACTCAAAGCAAGAATCAAATTCATGCGAGTATTGTTTTTTGTCGCTTCAACTGTTTTCTGTAACGATTTCTGACAGCTTTTAGGTAAATCGCTTTGGTTACCTATTGTAAGCAAACGAATATTGTTCTTAGTTAATGTTTCAAGTTCCTTTGTCAGGGAGGAAACGAGTAATTCCATTAAAGCTTTGACTTCAAGTCTCGGCCTACGCCAGTTTTCGGTGCTAAAAGCATAAAGGGTAATGTTTTTAACTCCTATTTCAGCACCTCCTTCTGTAGCCTCGCGAACCGCTTTAATAGCGCTTTTATGGCCGAAAATCCTTGGTTTTCCATGACCTTTCGCCCAACGGCCATTACCATCCATAATGATGGCAATATGTTGGGGAATATTGTCTTTATTTAATTCAGGACTTTCCATAAGTTCAAGCCTTTAGGAGGGCTTGTTTCAGGGCGGCAAATATACTTTTTTATTGTGTGTTATATCTACAGAGGTTAGGCTGTTTGCCTAGCCTTACAGTTACTGTAAAAGATGTATGTGTATAAAAATCATTCTTATTAGGATTTCCACGTTGAGTACCCCAAATACTTCTATTCTTATTGTTTGTGTTTCGATTAGAAAGCGCTTGGGCTGTGGTTGTTAATTTATTTGGATCATTTGGATATGCAGTGCTTACATCATCTATGTAATCTGTGAAGGTCCTTCTAATTCCATACTCTAATCCAAACATGAGACGATGTGAGAACTTGAATTTAAGTCCAAAACCAAATGGTATGACAATTTGAGCTTTGCTATATGGTTTATCCTGGCCTTCAGTTCGAAGCTCACGAAGGTCATATTGATTGCCATTAAATTCTGTTCTGGGATTTATAAAACCTAGACCTAAACCACCAAATAAATAGGGTGAAAAATGATGCCTAATAATAAAGCTATGATACCTGGCAAAATTGAATTCAAACTGTCCTGAAAATTCGTTAAGTGGAGTTTCAAAAGAAAGATTTCGATTTATTGCTGAAGTGGAATTGCTACTGGCATCGGAACCAGATAATTTACTGTTGAAGTATTGAGCCTTGAAGGCCCAGCGCTCATTGATTGGCTGCCTAATAGTAATGCCCCATGAAATGTGCGTATGGCCTCCGGGGAATTGAGTAGTTGGATTAAGGTCTCCTAAGTAATAAGATTGCCCCAATAGCAAACCAATTTCTGTTTTCATTTGAGATTTCCCAGATGACATAACAAAAATGAACGAAATGATGAAATAAAAAGCCTTTGAGAGCATGTCCCTTAATTTTAGAATCGAGGCTTAAACGAGTTTCCTTTAATAAGCTTGTAATTTACTGAGAAAAGAACTGTACCATAGAAGTCTTTTAGTCCTTCGCCTCCTCTTTTCTCTCCATCAACAGTCCAACTTGGATGAGTGCCATCGTTTGGATCAGCAAGAAAACTAGCTTTTTCGCCATAAGCTGTCTCAATGGCAGTATTGTCATAATAAACAGTACTTACATCGTCAATATAATCAGTGAATGTTTTTCTAACACACAATTCAGCCCCGATGCTCCATCGTTTTCCCAATGAATACCTTGCTCCTATGGAAAGTGGTATAGCAAGACCTATCGTCTTATATTTTTCTGACTCTCCCGATAGTCCCTGTCCTTCTGTTCCTAAAGGTTGCAAAGAGTAATACTTATTGTCTGAGTATTTACCTGTAGGGTTGAAGTATATTCCTGCTACTCCAATAGCTACATAAGCAGAAATTTGAGAGAAGAACATTGAACTAGCTCCTCTCAATTTAAATGAGTGCCCGAATTTGTCCTTCACGAAATAGTATCGGTATTGAATAGCAGCCTCAACTAGATGCGTCTTAATATCAAAATTTCTATTTTTTCTAGCCTCATTTCCTGCAAATTCGTCCTTTGCTGTAAGCATATTATAAGAAAGTTGCCCAACAACAGACATATTTTGTCTAATGAAGTAATTATAACCACCACCTCCTGAGAAGCTAGTTGATTTAAAATTAATATCACGGACTGTATTAGTAGGCTTGTCACCTGCTCCCCCCACATCTCCTAATAAAAAACTAGGACCAGCAGAGCCTATAACCTCTTGACGATAAGCCTTCCAACGTTGACCAAAACTCGGAAGAACCAAGGTGGACAGACTGATTAGTAAAATTAGTTTTTTCAAGGTGTTGTTGTTGTTCTTTTAGGTAGTGCAAATATAGAAATTCATCATGACGGATTAAGTTTAAAAAAAACTTCATATGACTGTTGATTAATTTCGATGATCTAGGCCCCAGTGGAGTTTTTGTCTAATAGTTCCTATAAATGATTGGTCTTTAGTTTTAAGTAATGGAATATTAAATTTTCCTTTACGCAAAGTAAGGGTTGTATCAGCAGTCATGGTCTCCATTCTAGAATCTAAGGAGACTAGAAAGTTTTTACTTCTTCCCTCAATTTTTAGTGTTACTTCTCTGTCGTCTGGAATAACGATTGGCCTAGAGTTGAGATTATGAGGAGCAACGGGAGTAATTACGAAGTTTTGAGCTTTTGGAAATAACATTGGGCCTCCACAACTAAGTGAATATGCCGTTGATCCAGTTGGAGTGCTCACAATTAATCCATCTGCCCAATAAGTATTTAGTAATTCACCGTCTATAAGTACATGAATACCAATCATACTAGATGTATCCTTTTTATGCACCACGAGCTCGTTAAGAGCAAAGTTGGTATTCTCAAAAAGGTTTTCTTCGGTATACAATTCAATAGTACTTCGCTTATCTACCGAATAGTTTTTATTATAAATATCATCTAATACTTGTTTAAACTCAGAAGCTACAGTTGTAGAGAGAAACCCCAATCTTCCGGTATTTATGCCGAGGATAGGAATATCCTTTTCTTTCACAAGCGTCGCAGATTCTAATATAGTTCCATCACCACCAATACTTATTAGTAAATCGTTTATTGCGGTCAGTTCACTTTCCTCAGTAAACGTTTCTATGTTTTCTGGAAGGTTAACTCTGTTTTTTAAATAATTGTAAAAGGGCTGAAATAATAATATTCGACAGCCTTTATTACTCAGTTGAGTGAAGATATCCTGAATTTGAGGAGTATATTCCTCTTTGAAAAACCTACCGAAAATGACTATATTTTTCATGAATTACATATTTAAGTAGTTCATTAAATTATTGTATCGATCTTCCATATCATCATCATTACCGCTTTGGTCATAGCTCGCGGTGATTTCGTATCCAAAACGTTCAAAAGTTTGTATTACATCTTGAACGTTCATTTTATTAATTTTAATTGTAAGTTCAATAGTGTTATTATCGTAAGCTCTTGAAATAAAGCACCCTAAGATTTTGGCATCGTTACTTTCTACGATTCTAGAAATCTCTGAAAGGCTGTAATCTATGGAATTCATATCCATAACAATAATTCCACCTGGATTTTTTACTACGGGCATTTCTGCAATAACTTCCATCAAATTAAACACAGTAATAGTACCTACAAATAATTCCTTATCAGATAAAACAGGAATTAGACTCAATTGGTGCTCTTGGACTTTCTTTATTATTTCAAATACATGCTCATTTTCATAGGCATGAACTTGTTCTAGATAATTACAATGTTGACTGATTCGTTCAAATGGATCTTCAATGTTTAACAAGTAGTTTTCGTTGACTAATCCTAAGTATTTATAATCATCAATCACTGCCAGTTGTGTCACTTTAAACTCGTCCATCCATTCAATGGCTTGCGCCAAACTGTCAGATTTTGACAATGAAGGGATTTCTGTTATGACTATTTCACTTGCGAGCATAGCTTTGCCGAATTTCTTCGTCTAATTTTGCAGCGTATTTGCTTTATCAAATTTATGGATATATGTGTAAACTAAGTGTGAATGTAAATAAAATTGCGACTATTCGAAATGCTCGTGGAGGGAATGTCCCGAATTTAATAGAAGCAGTAAAATCGATTGAAATGTTTGGTTCTGAGGGAATTACGATTCACCCAAGACCTGATGAGCGTCATATTCGATATGCAGATGCAAGAGAAATCAATAAGATTTTTACTACAGAATTTAACATTGAGGGGTATCCAAACAAACAATTCCTTGATTTAGTGAATGAATTAAGACCGACTCAAGTCACTTTGGTTCCTGATGGACCCGACGTATTAACCTCAAATGCTGGCTGGGATACGCTTAGCCACAAACAAATGCTCACAGATGTTGTTGGCGGCTTGCAGGAGAAAGGAATGCGAACTTCTATTTTTATTGATCCTGAGGAAAAGTACCTTAATTCAGCCAAAGAGATAGGAACAGACAGAATAGAATTGTATACCGAAGCTTTTGCTAGCGGATTTAATGTCAATAAAGAAGTGGCGATAAAACCTTATTATGAGTCAGCTCTTATTTGCAATGAATTGGAGCTAGGAATAAATGCAGGCCATGATTTAGACCTTCATAATTTGCGCTATTTTTTTCTTAATATTCCAAAATTGTTAGAAGTTTCAATTGGTCATGCCTTGGTTAGTGATGCTCTTTATTTTGGATTAGAAAATGTTGTAAATATGTACAAAAGAGAATTACGGCCATTATGAAACTGAATTACAAACGTTTTGGAGAAGGAGAGCCATTACTCATATTACATGGTTTAATGGGGATGCTAGATAATTGGCAAGGTCCTGCTAAGACCTATTCAGGAAGTTTTGATACTATTATTATTGATGCGCGAAACCATGGTCATTCTGAACATTCGAGTGAGTTTAATTACTCAGCAATGGTGGATGATGTATTCGAGCTTTGTGAAGATTTATTTTTAGATGAAGTGTATATGCTTGGACACTCTATGGGAGGAAAAACGGCTATGAAGTTTGCCCAGAACTATCCTGAAATGATAAAGAAGTTGATTGTCGCTGATATTGCTCCAAAGGATTATGCTGTCCATCATCAGCAGATTCTTGCCGGACTTAAATCACTCGATTTTTCAATTCTTAAAAGCAGAGGAGACGTTGATAAAACACTGGAGCCTTTTATTCCTGAAGTAGGAGTGAGGCAGTTTTTAATGAAAAGCATTTATTGGGTGGAAAAAGGTAAACTAGGATTGCGTTTCAATGTTGATGCAATTGACAAAAACATTGAACTTATTGGTGAAGCAACTTTAGATGCTCAATTTGAAGGAGAAACATTATTCATAAGAGGAGGAAACTCAAATTACATATCTAACCAAGACTTCGAGGATATAAAATTGGGGTTTCCAAATTCTACTCTTGAAACCATTCAAGATGCTGGGCATTGGTTACATGCAGAAAAGCCGATAGAATTTTTAGAAAAAACTATAGATTTCCTAAAACCTTAGTCGAAATCGGTTGTTAATTTAAATCTAAGAACGCGTCCATTGCCTTGGTCCGCGACATATACGATTTTATCATAATAAGCAACACTGGTGGGGTTATTGAATTGAGATAATCCAATTCCAGTGCCACCAAAAGATGCGGAAATTTGTTTTTTGCTCGTTGAAAACGGAGGAGGATTAACTCCTTCATAACCTTCAGCGTTAAACTGGAATAGCGAATCACTTCCTGCATCAATCACAAATATGTAATTGGTTCTGTCTCCAGCAACTGTAACTCCCATTGGTTTTTTAAATTTATTTGCTTCATACAAAAAACCATCAGCTTTCGAAGTATCATTATTTGGTAATTGTTTTTGAAGGTATTGAACTCCATCTTGATCTTCTCGATATTCTATATATCTAACTTTAAGTGAATATTCTGGATCTGGATCTATACTTGTAAAAATAAAATCTCGACTTGAACTAATGTCTGGTGCTTGGGGTGGTTGAACTAAAGAAGATAAACTTTGAGGAAATGTCCAAAAACAACTGTTTGTACCATTTGCAGTTGTAATGGACAAAGGAGAAATAAATTTATCGGGCTCGCCTGTTTCCAAGTCTGGCCTTACTTGTAAAACTGCATCATCATTGTCACTTCCTTGACAATTAAATTTGTTCGTGGGTTTGTTAGGTCCTTGCTTAGCTATATAGTAGGTGTTGTCTCCAAGGCAAGTAATACCTGTAAAGGTTATTGCTTCATCTGATTTGGTTGCAGAAGTTCCTCTACCATAAAGAGCTTCAATTATTACGGGCTTAAATGTCGCAAACCTCAAGCCATGCAGTACTCCATTTTTCTGGTTAATACGATATACGCATGCTAGGTTCACTGCAGTACCACCAAATATTGTATCGAACCTGCCTATAGCTAAAATATCGAATGCTCTGTCCATTGCTATACTGTATAAACCAGGAATCTCAATGCGTCCCAATTCCTTCCCAGAAACGTCAAAAGAAATAATTTCACTTGTGCCTTGATCTACCACATAAATTAGTTCATCGAATCCAGCAAGAACTTGACTGGGCTTGATAAATTGATCAAGTACTGGCTGAATAGGCACATAAGCAATGTCTCTGTCTTGATATACTGGTTTATCGATAAAATCCAAATCTGTTTTTTTACCAAAAAAACCATTACAACCTATTATAGATAGACCTATAAAAATCAATGATATATAGACTAGGAATTTATTCATTTTCTATTGATCTATCTTCCATTTTATAAAATTGGAAATTAATTCCCAATGAGTGCTGTAAACCTACAAATGAGGTTGGAAGGAATGCATAATTTATCCTTACTGGGTGATTTTTCACAATCATTTTCATTCCTAAACCTAAGGTTGGAATTCGTTGATTTTTTCGTCCAAGGATAATTCCTAATCGTCCATATAATAAGTTTTTGTAGCTGTATTCGCCGCCTATCCTTACATTCTCACTATTATCATTCGGGTGGTTTAGCTGGATAGCTGTAAGGATTTTATGATCGTTCTTATCCAAAGGAACTACGCTAATTCCTATTTTAAATTCTGTAGGAATTGTAAATTTTTCAGGAGTTGGGGTAGTGTTGTTGTTGAATTTAAGTTCTTGGTGGTCACCATTTAGAGCAGTATTTCCTCCAAAGTTAGTTACGCCAACAGCAAAACTCAATTCTTTGATATCAGTATTGTAAATAAAACCGAGGTCGGCTCCAACAGTATGGTTTTGGTATTGCGCCAATTGTTCGTTTATGTACTTTAGTTTGATACCAAAAGCAAATTGGTCAGAAAGTTCTAATGCATATCCTAGACCTACTGCAGTATTTGCAACGTAGAAATATTCTCCAGTTCCCTTCGGTTGAAATTCGGTACGTACTTCTTGTCTTCCAGACGAGAGACTGTTTACGGTTAAAGAAAAAGTAGAGTTTTTGTCTTTAAAAGGAAGAACTGCGGCAAGAAAAGATTGATTAATTCCTGCGCCTACAAAGTAATTTGAGATACCAAGCGAAAAAGATTCAATGCTGGAAATATTAGCAACGTTTGTAAATGCTGTAGAAGCATCACCTTTTAAGGTAAGGTTTGCCGAAGCCATTCCTAAAGACCGAGCACTGCCATCGTTTTTTAGAAAGGTAAGAGCAGAACTACCAGTTCTTTGACCACCTAAATTAGGTAATAGCTGAGCCGTCGTGCTTAATGAACACAAAACAAAAAGGGCGATATATGGGGCGCTTTTTTTCATTAGAACCTAAATGCTAAACCGTATAAAACTTGTGTAGGAGGCTTCCAACGTGCTGGATTGTTTGGTGGTGTTCCACTTGCTTGTGGATCAATGTATTTTGGATCTCTCCAAGTTTCAGGAACTTCATCACCTTCATTGTAAGCATTCCCAGTTACAGGATTTACAATTTGAGCATTGAGGTTATTGAATAAGTTTCTTACCTCAAAACTCATAGAAAGCGCATGGTTTTTGTCTTTACCTAAAGCAAAGTCTTTGGTGATTTTAATATCGGTCCAGAACCAAGCTTTTGCCAATTCTGAATTTGGTTTACTATTTACTGATTGGTATAGCGGTCTTCCAAAATTATTGGTTCCAGCTAATTCTACAGGGGTATATCTGAATCCTGATTTATAATTCATTCCAACGAAAATTCTAATTCGATGAAAAGCTTTTGGGATATTCATAGTTGTATCTGAATAGAAAATAACCCCCGATTTTAAGTCCCAAGGTCTATCCCATGTTAGAGGTTGTTCTTTTGTATTGTCAACAAAACCCTTCTCGATAATTTGTAATTCACTTTCACGAGCTGTATTTGACTTACCCCTCGCAGCTTGGAAGGATCCATTAAAGAATATTCTAAAGTATTTCGCAATTCTTTGAGTTACGCCTAATTCAACACCAACAATTCTAGCGTAATCTTGATTATAATAGATTTTACGATCAACCAGTTTTCCAGTCTGGTCGGTGATTGAGGCGTTTCCTGAAACTATATAATCGTATTTATCATTGTTATATGCGGCGAATGTTACACCTAAATCTTTAGTGATTTGAGACTTAAGTCCTATTTCATAACTAACAGTACTTTCTGGTTTTATCACAGGATTACCAATCGTAGCTAGAGGAGAACGGTCTAAATAATCAGGATCGAGTCCGGCGTATATGAATCTAGGATGAGGCATTTGCATCGCGTGGCCATAGTTAAAGTACAACACATTATTATCAGTCACAGGAAAGGAAACATTGATTTTCGGAAGTAATCGGAATTGATATTGTTTACCGAAAAGTTTTGTATTTCGATCTTTGTATTCTATTCTAGAAGTTTCTTGAAGCGGTACTTTAGGGTTATTTACTGCGGCATCCAATTGTTTACCATAAGCCCAATAATTAAAGCGCATTCCTAATGTTGCTGTAATTCCTTTATAGCTGATTTTATCACTTACAAAGAATCCGCCTTCTGTTGGATTTGCTAACCAAATTTCACTGGAAGAACCAACTGAAATTGATGGAGTTGAAAGCGTGTCATTTATTTGAATTGGAGCTCCAACCCACGGTCTGAAAACATCCGCCCATTGGTATTCTTTCTCTTTGTGTTCCCACCCAAATACAAACTCGTGATGTTTGTTTTTGGGATAGTAGCTGAATCTTACTTTTCCAGTATATTCTTGAACATAATGGTCGTGCCATCTAGGTGCTAAGCCGTTATTATTTATGAGACCGTTTCCTGGAAGAATGTAAACTACTGGTGAATCAGGTTGGAAGGTTTGCAAAGGATCGGTAACGATAGATTGTGCATCGTAAACTTGATCAACAGTTTCTGATCTAAAAGGTCTACCATTGGCATCAGAACGAAGATTAGTAAAAAGGCGGCCGCCTGAAACTTTTACGTTCCAGTTATTATTAATGTAATGCTGAAAATTAAGAACAGTAAGATTTGATCGATGCGTATAAGTGTTTGCATTATCAGGAATTTCAGAAAAGTTGTATTGCAAGCCGGGGCTAACAATAGCATCAAAACCTACGATTTGTAAACTTCTCGAATTTTGATTTACGGCAATACTATGTTGGTTGGTAAGGGTGATTTTTGTTCCTGGTTTAAACTCATAGCTCAATTTAATAGTGTTAGCATATTTGTTGTTCTGACGAGGCGCGAATAGTGAATCGTTTTCTGGAAGTATTGAACTGTGTAATTGGTCAGCTTGGACTCTATAATAGTCATCACTCAAAAACATATTTGCACTAGTGAAAAACCTTAATTTCTTTTTAGTAAAAGGTACAGCGCCACCTAGAGCTAAGTCAATGATATCAGTATTCCATGCCGTTCCATCATTAACTCTACTTTGTGCGATTGGATTATCAGGATTACCCATGTCCCAATCACCTAAATTATCACGTTGCCAACTTCCAGCGATTTCAAATTTTTCTCCGCCTTCTTTAATCTTGGTTGATATAACTCCGGCAGCTCCACCGCCAAATTCGGCTCCAGCACCACCGGTTATTAAAGAAACATCAGACACCGAAGAACTTTGCACACCTACTCCAAATCCAGTTCCTGAAAGTGGATCTTGAGCGCTAATTCCATCAATTAGGTATTGAGTTTCATAGTTTCTTCCACCACGGATGTTAATTCCATCTGGAGTTTGATTAACTCCTGCTTGCATATTTATAATTTCTTGCACATTTCGAACTGCCATTTGTTCGATATCCTCAGAAGAAATATTGACTTCAGAAGCAGCATCTTCCAAGTTAATTAAGTTCTTTTCTCCTATAATCACAACCTCATTCATAACAGTAGATCGTAATGCTAGACTGGTATTTAGTGAGCGTGTTTCTCCTGCTTTGAGTGTAATGCCATTAAACACTTTGTCAGTGTAGCCTATGTAAGTGAACTTGATGGTATAATCACCAGGCTTTATGTTTTTGATTATGAAATTTCCGTCTACATCAACTGAAGCCCCGTTGTAGGTCCCAACGATCAAAACAGTAGCACCAATAAGCACGTCCTTAGTAGATGCATCAATAAGTTTGCCTTTAAGGGTTGCTGTTTTTTGAGCAAAACCGCCAAAAACCAGAAGGGTTAGCAAACCATATAGAAAGAGTTTTTTCATCATGCTACCAGTTAAACTCGACATTTAAAACATGGTGAAACAATGAGTCAACTTTTGAATAATCGTAATTCATATCAGCCATACTTGCGGCAACATATACTTGGAAAGTTTTTCCAGTGCTTTCATTTACTTTTTTTATACCCAAGGTTTTAGGCCCTGAATAAGGGAAGCTTTGATCAAATTGCCCTTCATAAATTGAAATTACATCTGTGGTTTTTTCAAACGGAGAGGCTGTTTCAGGAAACTTATTTGTTCCTAGATCTGGATATCCAGATTCTTGTGATTTCAATGCATCTGGAAGTTGATCTAGAAATAGTCCTTTAGAGTTTTTGTCAATTCGTTCAATATTTAAAACGGGAAGGACATTTGATTGGCTATCTAGAGGGTTATTGAAGTATCCTATAATAAATGCTTTTCCTCCTTCGGCAATATATTCTTCAATTGATTCTGCGGCGGATTCAAGAATTAAACTTACTTTTTTTGTGTTATCATTAAGATAGGTAGTCTTGTCTGAATATATAAATAGCTTTTCATATTGTAATGCCATCAAAGTGAATGTTGGGTTCCAAAAAGTAGGTTGATCAGCTCCATCATTGGCCGTATAATCTACATAATCATAGGCAGGATAAACATTAGATATTCTCTGTTTGTAAAAACTGTTTCGATCTCTATCACCACCAATCACTAATAGGTCAGAATTTTTTCCTTTAAAGAATAGACCTGATAGCGTATCTAATTCGCTATAGCTCTGTGACAAATCAAAAGATCGAATGTAAATTGAATTGGTATCGTTCATTTTGAGCCCAACTAGGCTTCCTATTTCTTCACTTGCGCTTAAATAGACTTTCGCATTTGTTGTACTTATAGCAGTTGGATCAGCTGGCGTCAAAGAAACGTTATTTGCTTTTTTCGGGATGTCAAACCACTCACCATCATTTAATTTTATTTGAAACCCTTTCAGGTTATCAATTCCGTCGGGATCATTCGCATCCCAGAATAAAGTGGCAACTAACAAAGCTGTATCGCTGGTAGAAAGTGTTTTATTTAATGTAATGTTTGGTGGAGTATTTTTTATTGGTATAGTAAGTTTAGCGGGAGTTAAATCTTTGAGACCTGTATTATCGATGGATCGTACCCAAAAATTAATATCGTTTGTGTCTTGCCCTTCTTTTATTAAGAAAACGAAAGTACTGTCAGTTTTGGTTGTATAGTACCAAGTGATTTGATCTTGTGTAAATTCATAACCACTAACAAACCCGTCAAAATCTGCACCAAACCAAGCTAACCTTACGGTCGATTTCAGACGTTGATCACCAGATAGATTGATTGCTTTAGGAACAATTAAAGTTTCAGGTGCTTGGTTTTCATTCTTTTCGCCTTTGTCACAAGCAACAAGAAGCAAAACGAATAATGAAGAATATATGAAAAGTGAATTTTTCAAATCAAAATATAAAAGCCCAAGCTATATAGCTTGGGCTTTTTAGGATTAATGCTTAATAATAACTTTTTCTCGTGCTACAGTTTCTCCATTTAAATTAGAGAGTGAAAGGATATAAATCCCATTATCTAATTCAGAAATGTTTACTGCATTTGAGCTTTGATTAATTGAAGTATTCACCACAATTTTTCCACTCAAATCGACTATAGAAACGGAATATTCGTTTCCGTCAGCATTTACAGTAATAACATCGTTGGAAGGATTTGGGAAAATTGAAATTTCAACATCATTAGAGTAAGTTTTGATTGAAGTTACGACCAAATTGATATTTTTAAAATCATCGTTATCTCTAGGTAGTAATTTCATGTTGCTAAAGCTGTAAGTAAGGATACCAATAACAGAATCCATTTCAACGGTATCAGTAACAATGATTTTTTCTACAGGATATGGAGCCTTAACTCTAAAACTTGAGTTTACATAAGACACCGCTGTAGAAGATTCGAATTCTCTACCAGTTAGGATCCTAGCACCATTTGCAGGATCATTTTTATCGCGACCTACCAACCATTCAGCAAAACTTGCAGGGTCATCAGCATTTGTATCTACAACATGAAGTTTCCCATTAGGATTATGTAATCCGATTAAAACACTTTCGTAACGCTCATTGCCTGCAAAAGAATAACTAACTAAACTATCAGGAATTAAAAATAATGGGTCAATTGTGCCAGTCCCAGATTTAGCAACGTTAGTTACAGAAAGGGCAGTTTTGCCAAAATCTTCTAAAACAGATCCAGTAACGCTTAATTTATCACCTCTTTCGAATGTTGTTCCTGCATTTTGAAGTTCAATTCCTGACCATCCACTAATTGCATTCTCTTCTTGAATGTGGATTATTGATAAATCACCTTCAGCGCCTGAAGCAGTTACAACACCAGTAACCGTAACTTCATTTCCTACAAAGATTGAGTTTCCATTTGGAAAAGGTGTAAATTGGAGATCGTATATAGTTAGACCATTATCTCTTACTCTGTAAGCAAAACTTGCAGCTGCAGGGTTTGAGTTAGGAATAGTAGTAGTATTTAAAGAGTCATCAGTTGCTGTAACGTAATATCTCACAAAAGTTCCATTTGCTTGAGCAGGAATACTAGCTGAATAGCTGTCACCAGTTCCTTTTGTCATTGCGATTTTAGTAAAGTTTAAATCACTGATATCTGTTCCGGTATTATAAAATACGGATGCATCAGTAATAGTTCCGTCGAGATCTCTGATGTTAGCAGTAATTACTGCAGATTGAACAGCTGTAGGAGCTAATTGATCGCGTTTTTTGTTGGAAATTTTTGGAGCTGAAGGTCCATAAACGTATTGGGAAGCATCAAAAGGATGCAATTCATAACCTCTTCCTGTTTCGCCAGCACAATTATTTTTGCTGTGAATAATCATTCCTGAAATGCTTTTAAAGTTGTCTCCGATTGTAGGTGCAGAAAATGTTCCAGGTAGGCTAGTTACTGGATGAGTGTATGCTGGCGTTCTTTGAGCAGTAAAATGATCACCAATATTTATTTGGTTTCCTGCTTTGTCTTGAATAGTAAAGCTTACTCTATTTCCAGAAAAAGGACTTACTTCTACAACATCAACATCTTCGAAAGTTACAAATGAACTTTCCCATTGCTCTCCAGTTGCTAGATTGTTATTTTTTGAACCATCGTTAAATGTTCCAACAGTTAAAACAGTATCTGAAATAGCTACATTTCTTTTATAAAGAGTAATAGCATCATTTGTAGTTTCTGGTTCCAATTGAGTTTCTCCTTGGTATTGACTTAAAGTACCGACGATTCTTACGGAATCACCTTGTTTTAAGTTGCGGATACTAACACTGTATTGAGCATTAGGATCTCCTTGTCTTAATCGGATAGATCCAAAAGGACTTGGATTACTTGACATTGATACATGAATATTGTGACTTGATGAGCCGTAAAGAGCACCGTCAACAACGCAAACTCCTTCTACAACAACTTTTTTACCGTCGTAACGAGAAAGGTCATCGCAATTTCCAAGATTAGCAGCAGAGACCCATTGAGCTGAGTCAAGTGATAATGTGTCTAGTTGTGCTTTGGAAGTGCCAAAGATCAATAGACTAATAGATAAGAGAATTAAATGTTTCATAGTTATTGTTATTAATTATTTGATAAGCGTGAATTTTCCTTTGTAAATTTTGTTCGAGTTCAAATCTTTGACTGAAAATATATAAAGACCTCTTGCTAATGCCTGTCCTTCACTACTAATTAGATCCCAAGCATGTTCACCTCCTGAAAATACAGTAGACTCGTCATCTGAAAATTCTGTGAACCAATCAATATCATTTCCTGAGTAGTTTCCATCGTGATCAAATTGAGCGACTATATCTCCCGCCATGTTAAAGATGCTGATAACGCATTTTTCGGGTAAGTTGGCGAAAATCAATTTTTTAGTTGTTTGCCGAGTACTGAATCCTTCCCAAGCAGCTTCTAGATAATATGGATTTGGATACGCAAAAGGAAGATTTTCTTTAGGATTTTTATTTGGTGGGGTACCCATAAAAACTCTATTGCTATTTGAAAGGGGCGCAGATTCTAAGGATTCTAATTTGTTGGTTTCATCACCAGTGTCAAATGCTGAAACGGCACAGATATATTGCCAGCCATTTTGAAGATTTTTAACGGTGTATTTGTACAGATATAAGTTTTCATCACCTTCAAACGTTATGGGCTCGGCTAACTTAATTTCATCAAAACCAGTTTCGAAAAACAAACTATCACCTAATATATCGTAAACGCCAACTTCAGTTAATGATTCAGCGGCCTCAATTTTTTCAGCTACATCAAACCCCAGTCTGGAAAGGTAAACTCTATAACCAGCAAAATCTTTTTTAAGGCTAATAGGGTCAATACTGTTTTCTGAATTTGAAGTCCAGTAAATATTTAGTTCACCATCTTTAGCTTCAATTTTAGTTATTGGGGCATCAGGAGGTGAAGGTAAGATGTATCGATCTAGGTTTCCATTCTGATTTCTATCTTCAGTAGGATCAAGAATTCCATTTCCATTTATGTCTTCGCCTAAATATGCTGTTTGAGCCCATTGTGCGTTAGATATTAAGTTTTGTTGCTGGAAGGCAGTATTATCTCCATTTGGATTTCCGTCTTCATTCTTTTTCGCACAAACAATTGCAAACGCGATATCTATCGACTCACCAGGATTTAATCTTGCAAATGGCCCAACACTTACCAGGTCTGAGCGGTTACCTGGGTCATTAATTGTTTCATGAATATAGGTTCCTGTGTGCTGGTTAGTAGAATCGTTGGCCGCTGACCACTCATTTCTCCAGTTTAGCCCGGAGGTCATTTTACGATATTTGGCTGCATCATCTTGCGGTGAGAATAGTAGTGGTAAGGAGGCGTCTCCCCAACGCCATACATTATAGTGCGCATTAAACGTTGGGTTTATTGAAGGATGGTAGTAAGCATCTTTTGATTCAGCACCCAAGAATTTATGTGAAAAATAACTTTCAGTAAAGCCTGCATCTCCAGTATTGTCATAACAATAGCCCAGATGCAATGAGTCATTAAAGCCGTTTCCTCCTTTATTGAAAAAAGCAGACCCACCGCTACCAGCAGGAGCTACATTTACGTTTCGAACTACGGCGTTAGAAAACATTCCAACATATATAGAATCGAGAATATCATCACCAACATTGGTTACAGAGTAATTTAAAATGACAAAAAAGTTGCTGAATGCATAATTCCAATTGTAGGTTTCTAAATGTACATCTAATCCAAGTGGAATGTGATTCACAATAATTTGCTCAGTACCTGGTATTTTTATGTCTTTTTCAGAAAAATCCATAATAAAATCTTGATGTGATACAGCCGATGGATTATAAACTCTACTGTTAAATAAAGTACTTCGCTCTTTTATTACCGCATTTTCATTTGAAGTGAATTCATATCCTCCAGTTCCTGGAGAAAACCCTTTAGAGTTGTCATAAGCTGTGCTGCTAACATTTGCAGAACCACGAACAATTGCTCCTATCCATAGACCCGCTTCAAATAAATGCTCGACCCCTGAACTACTTGGATATTTACAGGAAGGATTATCTGGATAGCTTCCTTTAAATGCATTACCATAAAGTCCAATGTTACTTATGGTCATCGCTACTTCTGATGCATCAGTAGTCCTTTCGGTTTGCCCAAAAGCAAGTTGCGTAGATAATATTGTAATAAGAAATGATATGATTCGAATCAACTTCATTTAAGGTAGTACAATTTTAAAGCTCGAAACCTCGCCAGTGAGAGTGTTTTTCGCTCGAATAATATGCAAGCCTGACCCTAAATCTAATGTTGAAATATTAGATGATAAAGTTGCATGCTGTGAAAGTACTCTAATTCGACTTCCAGCAGAATTATAGGCGTCTATTTGATATTCCGAATCTTTAGGAATCCCATCAATTTGAATTTCTCTTTTTGAGTTAATCCATAACTTCAGCATCGGAATTGAATTGTTTGTCTTAACTGAATTCGATGAGTCAGTTGGAGCAGTTGAATTATTTTTTTGTCCAAACAGCACTTCTACTTTCATGACAACAGGTAAGTGGTCACTCATATTATATAAAGCGTCAATTACTGCAGCAGGTGCAGCATTATTTTGGGGTGTGTCAAGGCGTCCGTTGAATCGCTGGCCATCTTGACCAATAGTTTTATATGTACCAGTAATATATTGAATGCTTCCACGACCTGTCATGATGTATTGAGAGGCCAAAATAAAATCGAATCTATCATCCATTCCGCCACTACTGTGGCAGCCGCCTGAAGTATGCGTGCTTTGGGTGTGCATATCAGCAAAGGAGCTGTTATTCCCCCAACGTCCAATTCGATTTGCTGGATCTTTAAAGTTGTAAGAGGGAGCCGTCCAGTCAATAAAGTTCTGAAAGGCTCCTTCAGTATTAGTATACAAATTCAAATCACCACTCAAAAGGTAATTTCCAGGTTGTTTGTTCGTCTCTAGATGCTTCATGATTCCTTCTGCTGCAAGCTCCCTTTCCCTCTTATTGGCAGAACTGCTACTTGCTTTTAAATGCATTGTCAATAAATGAGTTGAAGGAGTGTCAAGCTGGCTGTGATTTGGAGAAAGATTTGTTGATAGGAATTGTAACTCATATAAATCGACTGCTCTTACTATGCTGGTGCCATTTCCTGCAGTAGTAATCTTTTCTTGTTTCACTACTTTAACCTTACTGGTTTTGTAGAAAAGCATATTACAGATATTTTGAGATCCAGATTTTTGCAAGACCGTCAATTCATATTTTATCGTAGCACTGTTCAAAACTAAATCTCGAATACGTTTTGCGTATGTTGCATCACAACCCATTTCATTGATGGTAAGGATGTCAGGTTGCACATGATTGACGATGCGTTTAAGGTAGGTGTCTTTGTCGTTTACATTGTTGTTGTTGACAGTGCAAAAAGTGGTTACTTCTCCATAGTAAAGGAGGTTGTAGTGCATTACCGTAACAGTATCTTTCACTTGACTTTTCCCAATATTGAAAAGGAAAATCGCCGATAATAAAGTAAACCAATTCTTGAAATGCATTTGTTTTTTATCCTTCTAATTCTGCTGCAAATTTAATTGGTTTCTTGAGCATGTGAGCACCTATTTATTAACTAATTATTATGATGCTTAAGAATTAAAAGTAGCCTTTAACAAATCTTTGATAAACTTAGCTACACTTACATGAAATGCATAAATTATATTCGTGCTTCATATATTCGAAAAGTGTCAGATTCTATTGTAATAATTCCAACCTATAACGAGATAGGTAATATTGAAAAAATGGTGCGAACTGTTTTTAGTTTATCAAAAGAATTTGATATTCTTATTGTGGACGATGGTTCGCCAGATGGTACGGCTGCTATGGTTAAAGAACTTCAGCAGGAATTTGGTTCAAGACTACATTTATCTGAACGAGAAGGGAAACAAGGGCTAGGTACTGCTTATATCCATGGATTTAATATTTCGTTAGGTAAAGGCTATGAATTCATTTTTGAAATGGATTGCGATTTTTCTCATGATCCAAAGGATCTGCTAAGGTTATATGATGCTTGCGCAAATCAAGGTGCCGATATGAGTGTTGGTTCTCGATATATTAAAGGTGGAAAAATCAGTAATTGGCCTATTGGTCGAATTTTAATGTCCTATTTTGCTTCTGTTTATGTGCGGTTGATTTTGTGGTTTAATGTAAAAGATACCACAGCCGGTTTTGTTTGTTATCGTCGTAATGTGCTGGAGACTATTGATCTAGTGGGGATTCGATTTGTGGGATACGCTTTTCAAATCGAAATGAAGTATACTGTACACAGAAATGGGTTTAAGATCAAAGAGGTGCCAATAACATTTATCGACCGAGTAATTGGTGAATCAAAAATGAGCTCACGAATTTTTAAAGAAGCACTTTTTGGAGTACTTATCATGAAAGGAAAACGCGTTTAATTATGTCTTATTTACTTAAAAACGCTTCTATCGTAAATGAAGGAAGCATTTTTCAAGGATCAATTCGAATTGAAAAAGATCTGATTACAGAAATATCTCGAGAAAATTTAGGCCCAAAAGAGGGTGAGACGGTAATCGATTTAACCGGGAAACATCTGATGCCGGGATTGATTGATGATCAAGTGCACTTTAGAGAGCCTGGACTTACTCATAAAGCTGAGATTTTTACTGAGTCTAGGGCGGCCGTTGCAGGAGGGATTACTTCCTTCATGGAAATGCCAAATACTGTTCCTAATGCATTAACACAGGAGTTATTGCAAGACAAATACGATATAGCTGCAAAAAGCTCGCTAGCTAACTATTCCTTTTTTATGGGAGCATCAAATGATAATATCGAGGAGGTTTTAAAGACCGATCCTAAAACAGTTTGTGGTGTTAAGGTATTTATGGGCTCTAGCACTGGTAACATGCTGGTTGATAATGAAACAGCGCTTCGTGCTTTATTTAGCCAGTGCAAATTACTTATCGCTTCTCACTGCGAGGATGAAGATACCATTCGCGCAAATTCAACCGCGTATAAGAAGAAATATGGTAATGACGTTAAGTTTAGTATGCATCCTGAAATTCGATCTGCAGAGGCTTGCTATCTATCAAGCTCATTTGCAATTGGTTTAGCTAAAGAATACAATACCCGATTTCATATTTTACACATTAGCACTGAGAGAGAATTAGCTCTGTTTGATAATACTTTACCATTAAAAGAAAAACGAATTACGGCAGAAGCATGTGTTCATCACTTGTGGTTCGATCAAAGTCAATATGAAGAAAAAGGTGCTTTGATAAAATGGAATCCAGCGGTTAAATCAGCTCAAGATCGCGATGCAATTTTTCAAGCAGTATTGGATAATAAGATTGACGTAATTGCTACTGATCATGCTCCCCATACGCTAAAGGAAAAAGGCTTGGATTACTGGAGGGCACCTTCTGGAGGGCCTTTGGTGCAGCACGGTTTGGTTTCTATGATTGAACATCATAAAAATGGGAAAATCAGTTTGGAACGCATTGTAGAAAAGATGTGCCATGCGCCAGCCGAGATGTTCGATATCGGAAATCGAGGTTTTATAAAAGAAGGTTTTAAAGCTGATTTGGTGGTTATAGATTTAAAGAAAGAATGGGAAGTTGCAAAGGACAACATTTTATATAAATGTGGTTGGAGTCCTTTTGAAGGCCAAATATTTCGTTCTCACGTTGATAAAACTTTTGTGAATGGGAATCTGGTGTATGACTTCGTAGGAAATCCAAAAGACAGTTTTCATGAGGTTGCAAATGGTGAACGATTAACTTTCGATCGATAAATGCGTATTGCAACAACGCTGGCTCTCATAGCTTTATTTACCAACTATGGTTGTTCGGATATTGAACCGAAAATTTACCGTGAAACTCCTGGTGATCTAATAGAAAAAGAAGAAGTGGTTGCTGTTCTTTTCGAATTACAGTTAATTCAAGCGGCATATAAAGGTAGATCGCATAACGATACACTCGCAGAACAAACTAGAGACTCTAGAACTATTAAATTATTGGAAAGCTATAATTTAACACAAACTGTATTTGAATCTAGTTTGACCTATTATCATCAATCTCCTAACGATATGGAAGAAATATACGGTGAGGTAATTACGAAGCTTAATATGAAAATTGCTCAACTCGAGGAGAAGATAGATTAGGTCCGTTGTCTTTTATAAATCAGGCCAGCAGAACAATAGCTAGGGGTAATCTATTTTTCATGAGTAATGATATCGTGTAATTTGGTTTAAAAACTGCAGGTTTTCCATCAATACAAGATACTCACTTGGCTCTTGTACGCATTGAGAGTAGCATTTAACCAACCCAAACTTACATTTTTATCAGTGATAAAACTGTCAAGGCTTTGCTGGTAAACACACTCTTTTTGGATTCCAGATTAGTTGCTTTTGTGTGCCTTCAAAAACGATTTACACGTGGCTGCAATACTCTGGTCCATAGGAATGAACTTATGTCTTATTGCAGATAATACTTTTTCATTGGAATATACTTGAGTCGAATTTGCACTTCTGGAAGAGTCCCTCGTAATTAGGGCGCTCGAACCTGATAGTACTGACCAGATTTCAGAGAAGAGTCCTGCTGAATAACCCATAAAAGGAGTGGCTAAATATTTTGCTGGCGTTTTGTTTAGGCCCTTAGCGATAAGACTCATAATATCTCGAAACGAACGATTTTCTGAAAGTATTAGAAAGCGTTCATTCGTAATTGAACTATCAGCAAGTTTAACTGCTATTTGTGCTACGTCCCTGACATCTACAAAGGCATTTCCTCCTTTGGTGTAAAACTGCAAGCCGTTAAAAACGGTACTAAACATTCTTGTGCTGCTTGTTCCCCATTTTCCAGTACCTAAAATTACGGCAGGGTTAAGCATTACGGCGTTTAATCCCTCTTCAATTCCGCGCCAAACTTCACGTTCGGCATAGTGTTTTGAAAAACTATAATATCCATTTTTATGATCAGGATCCCATTCATTGGTTTCTTTAATCACCTTGGTTTTTGGCTGTTTTCCAATGGCTGAGGTAGAACTGAGGTATATGAATTTCTTTGGTTTTATTACTAAAGCAGCATCTACCATATTACTAGTGCCTTCAATATTTGTTTCTATTAATTCTAATCGATCGGAGCTATCGAATGAAACCAATGCCGCAGCATGATAAATATTTTCGCAACCTTCCAAATGCTCAAGGAGTATGTTGATGTCAGACAAGTCTCCATCTACCCAATTTATCTTATCGAATTCTGAAGAAAGGTTGTAAGTCGAGAATAACTCTTTTACGACTGATAAGTCCGTTGTTATTCTTTTTAACGCAACAATGGGTTCACTTTTTTTAGCCAATTCCAAAAGGATATGACTACCAACTAAACCGGAACCACCTGTTACAAAATTCATTATTCAAAGGTAGAGTAACAAAGGTGATAGTACTTCTAAAAAAGATACAAAAGGTTTGTTTTGACTGAGTTTTATCAAAGCATTTCTATCTTTGCAATTGCAAAAAAAAATGAACATGAATTTTATTGAAGAATTGAGATGGAGAGGCATGTTGCACGATATTATGCCGGGAACAGAAGAAGCCTTAAACAAGGAGTCTGTAGGGGGGTATATCGGATTCGATCCTACTGCTGATAGTCTGCACATTGGTTCTTTGGTGCAAATCATGATTTTATTACATTTTCAACGTGCTGGCCACAAACCAATTGCGTTAGTAGGTGGTGCAACAGGTATGGTAGGCGATCCTTCTGGAAAAACCAAAGAAAGGAACCTCCAAACTCGGGAACAAGTTGAGTTTAACATGGCTGGTATTCAAAAACAATTGGAAAAAATATTGGATTTTAATTTAAGTACTGAAAACCATGCGGAATTAGCAAATAATTACGATTGGTTTGAAGGTTTCTCATTTCTTGATTTTATAAGAGATGTAGGTAAGCACATTTCGATCAATTACATGTTGGCTAAGGATTCAGTGAAAAGTAGAATGGATACAGGGCTGTCATTCACTGAATTCTCTTATCCTTTGATTCAAGGCTACGATTATTTTGTATTGAATAGAGATAAAAACTGTAAAATTCAATTAGGTGGTTCCGATCAATGGGGAAACATTGTTACAGGAACAGAATTAATTAGAAGATTAGGTGGAAGTCAGGCTTATGCAGCAACAACGCCACTTATTACAAAAGCCGATGGAAGTAAGTTTGGGAAATCAGAAGGTGGAAACCTTTGGTTAGACCCTAAGAAAACTTCACCTTATAAATTCTATCAATACTGGATAAACGCTTCTGACGAGGACTCTGAGAAGTATATTAAAATCTTTACGCTTAAAACTAAAGAAGAGATTGATGCACTAATTTCAGAGCACAAAGCGGCTCCTCACATGCGCATGTTGCAAAAAGAGATCGGTAAAGACATTACTATTCGGGTGCATTCAGAAAAAGATTTAAATACAGCTATTGAAGCATCCAATATTTTATTTGGAAAGTCTACTTCTGAATCATTGTCTAAGTTGAGCGAAGAAGATTTTCTTGCTGTTTTTGATGGAGTTCCTCAAGCTGAGGTCTCTATGGATTTATTGAATAATGGCGAATTGTTATTGTCGGAAGTTTCTGTTGGACAAACTAATTTTCTTCCTTCAAATGGTGAGTTTAGAAGAGCGTTAAAAGAAAACTCATTCAGCCTGAATAAAGATAAGGTAAGTGAGGATGTTTCAATTTCAGCTTCTAATTTAATGTCTGGCAAGTACTTGCTTATGCAGAGAGGGAAGAAGCAATATTTTATTGCAAAGTTTGTATAGAATGAATTTCTCGATAAAATCTACTTTGCAGTCGAATCATTCGACGGTGCATAGTTTACTTAATGAAAGTTATTGGAGCTTCAGGGAGGCTTGAATATTCTGGTCTGTTAGTTTCCCGATTTTACTATTTTAAGGTTAACTGTCTTTTAGCGTTAATTGAATAACAGTTAGGGAGTATTTTACGAAGCTTGTGGAATAAAAATATATCTGAAACTATCTGTTACTGAATCATAAGGTTACAGCCACGAACATCGCTTTCATCGAATCTGCCGAGAACTTCGAAGGTTCCGTTTTCGTGCATTTTACCTAAATCTTGAGTTTGGATAAAACCACACGAATCAACATTTGCTAAATCAATAACATTGATTCCTCCTGTTTTTCCGTTCGCACAATAAGAGAAAGGGTCGGTAGTTTGGCGGACTAGAATTTTCATCCAAGGCGATGTATCGAAAACCCCTTTCCCTTTTGAATAGGCCTGACTAAGTAATTCGGTCATTCCATATTCTGAATGAATTTCATCGAGGGAAAATGATTTTGAAAGTTGCAAATGAACTTCGTCTCTAACTAGTTCTTTCCGTCGACCTTTCATTCCCCCCGTTTCCATAACAACAGTTTTCGATAGGTCAATACTACTGTTTTCTGCAAAATCTAATAATCCGAAAGTAACTCCAATAAGAAGTGTTTTACCTTTATAGGGTTTCTGTAATTCTTGAATGAGTTGATCTTTATGATTCAAGTAAAACCCACCCATTTCTTTATCACTTTCAGAAATGAAATATTCTACCATATCAATTAAAGAAGACCCCTCTCGCTCAAGGTAACTTGGCAACAAAGCAAGAACTCGATAACCTTTTAGAGGACCATATTGTAATTCAAATGCCTTCTTGCTAACCTCCAAATACCAGTTTTTTTGCTTAACAAAATGCTTGCTTTGTATATTCTTTGTTGTTCCTGAACTGGTATAGATTACTTCAGGTTCGAAATCCCCTGAAATTACTTTGTGACTTTTGAAGAATTGAATTGGTAAAAATGGGATTTCGGAAATTTTAGTTGGTCGTTTTTCTTTTAGGATAAGATCACAATACGATTTATAAATTCCACAATTATTTCTCTGAAAATTGAATAAATCCATTGCGGCCAGGTGAAACTGTTCCGCTGTTTCAATATTAAAAATGGAATTGCTATGGAGGGTCATTAGATTGAAAATGAAACCTTAACGTAAATTATATTCTTGCTCTGTTTGCTGGAGGCGAATCAAGAAGTTCTTCTTCAAGAACTGTGTTGTACAATAGTTGTCCGTCTTTATTTTTGAATACAACGTGGTACTTTTTCTCGTTTTTCTTATAAACCTGCTTTTCAATAAGCATTGGCATATTGTCAGGTTTGTAATAGACAATCTCTCCAACCTGGTAGTTAAACTCTTTACCTTCAGGCAGTCCTCCAAGCATCGAACAACTTTGTAATGTAGAGAATGAAAGTGCAATAAAAAGTAACTTAATTAGTTGTCTCATAAATGAATAAGCCTTTGCCCACAAAGGCAAAGTTAATAAAACCTACTAGCTTATAAAAGCAAAATTAATGAGTAATATTAACAGCTAAATTTGAGGCAGTGTTTTATAATTTTGTCCTTATGCGTTTCGGTCTTGTTATAACGGTTTGTATTATTGTATTGCTAGGTTCTTGCAAGAAAGAAACCTGTGATGAAATTGTTCCTGTCATTTCTTTAACTAGTGCAGATAGAACAGCAACTAACACTATTATAAAAATTCAAGTTAGAGACTGCAACGGAGATATTGGTCTAAATGATGAGGATACCTCTGGTAGAGACAGGTATAATGCCTTTGTAGATATTCGACCATTTGTCAATGGAGAATGGTCTGCTGAAGTTGCTAATTATGTCGATTCTACAGTTATCACAACTTTTGATGACAATAATGTATTTGTTCCTGTAGATACTATTTATGATACTCTTAATTTTTATTACAGAATACCAATAGTTGAGAATAATAGTATCTCTGATATTTATGATGCAGAAGTTGAACTTAATGTAATTGCTTCGGATTTTGGTTTTGATACTTTTAGAATGGAGGTAAAAATTAGAGACCAAGCTTTCAATAGTTCTAACACGGTTCTGACTAAGCAAATGATAGTTCAACCCTAAACAATAGGTTTTATCTTTTTTTTGAGGTTTTGTGCTTATAGAGTTCCTGCATTTTATCCCATTTGATTAAAATAAATTAGTTTAGAGTCTTAAAACATATCTCAACTAGATTATGATAGAGTTAGACGGTCTTTCGAAAGATGAAGTAGCTGCTTCTAGGGAAATGCATGGATCTAATGGATTGACGGAACATTCTTCAGCAACATTTTTGGATAAACTGCTTGAGAATGTAAAAGATCCTATGATATTGATATTAATTGTCGCTTTAGTGGTGGTGATATTTTTATCGTTGATGGGTTACACCGAATGGTATGAAGGTATTGGCATTGCCGTTGCAGTCGCCTTAGCAACATTAGTGAGTACATTCTCCGAATTCAAAAATGAGCAGACATTCCAAAAATTGCAGGAAGAAGCTTCGAAAATCTTTCTAAATGTTTTTAGAAGCGGTGAACTACGATTAATACCGATCGATCAAATTGTTGTTGGTGATTTTGTGTTCTTGCAACCTGGAGACAAAGTTCCGGCAGATGGCTCTGTGTATTATGGTTCTATGAAAATAAACCAAGCTATGCTGAATGGTGAAGCTGAACCAGTAACTAAATTTAAAGGTGAAGCTAACTTATCGGATTTGGACGATAAAAGCGGCATGTATAGAGGTACTATTGTTGAAGATGGGGAGGGAGTCCTATTAATTCAGGTAGTTGGAGATCATACGCATTTTGGAAAACTTGCGCAGGCACTAAAAACAGAAGATCGAACTGGACCACTGCGCGTAAAACTCTCTATTCTTGCTGATCAAATTTCTAAATTTGGATATATAGGTGCACCTTTAATCGCATTGGCTTTTATGTTTAAAATACTTGTGATAGATCATGGAATGGATCTCTCTGGGTACTTTGCCCAAGACTGGCATATTTATCTTAACGATATAATGACAGCCTTGATTTTAGCCGTCATTATTGTTGTAGTAGTCGTTCCAGAAGGATTACCTATGATGATAGCTATTGTACTCGCTCAGAATATGCAAAAACTATTGAAAAGTAAGGTTCTGGTTCGTCAATTATTGGGAATAGAAACTGCTGGTTCATTAAATCTATTATTTAGTGATAAAACGGGTACAATAACAAAAGGTAAGCTAGAAGCCGTTGGTTTTATTGGAGTTGATGAGTCTGTGTTAAACAATACACGGGAATACAAATCAATCGATGATATTCCAATTGCGATTAGTGACTCATTGCAAATGGCAATTAGAGAGAATAGTTCTGCTATCATAAACAGAAAAGCAAAAAACGAAAATGAGCGTATTTTAGGAGGAAACTCGACTGAGCGAGCTCTATTGAAATTTGTAAAAGCAGATCAAACTGTATTTAAATCACCGGTGGTCGAAACAAGAGTGCAGATCCTATTTTCGTCTGCAAGAAAATACAGCGCATCCGAGGTTATTTTGAGTTCAGGGGAATCACTTACCCTGATTAAGGGTGCTGCAGAAAGAATTCTGGAGAACTGCTCATTTTATACAGATTTGAATGGTGAAAGAAGAGTATTGTCAGAAAAATTACTTGCTAACTTGATCAAACAGCTAGATAAAAAAGCGTTTGAAGGGGTTAGGCTGATTGGAGTTGCTATTACTTCGAAACCTGCTTCTGAGGATAATATTCCAGAAGAAATGTCTCTTTTAGGGTTCAGTCTAATTAGAGATGAGTTAAGACCTGACGCCAAGGCTGCAATTACAGGATTGCAGTCAGCAGGTATACAGACTGTTATGTGCACCGGTGACCGTCATGGAACGGCAGTAGCTATTGCTAAAGAATGTGGTTTAATAGAAATAGAAGATTATGTGGCGATAACCTCTATGGAATTAGAGAAAATGTCTGACGAAGAGTTGAAGGCAATTATTCCAAAACTGAGAGTAATTTCTAGATGCTTGCCAAATGATAAAACTCGATTAGTAGATGTCAGTCAATCCCTGGGACTAGTTGTTGGAATGACTGGTGATGGTGTAAACGATAGTCCTGCACTTAGTAAATCTGATGTTGGATTTGCTCTTGGTAGCGGAACTGAAGTGGCGAAAGAAGCATCGGACATTGTGGTGTTGGATGATAATATCCAGTCTATAGCTAATGCAGTTCATTATGGTAGAACGATTTATCGTTCGGTTCAAAAGTTCATTACTTTCCAATTATCCGTAAATGTTAGTGCTATTTTCTTGGCTTTTGTAGGTCCGTTTTTTGGTTTTGAATTACCACTAACAATGATTCAATTATTATGGATAAATCTTATTATGGATACGCTAGCTGCGTTGGCTTTTAGCGGTGAGCCTCCGTTAGGTAAGCATATGCAAGAACTACCCAAGTCGAGGGAAGAAAGCCTGATATCTGCAGAAATGTGGAGCTCAATTTTATTCAATGGTTTGTATATTGGATTGCTTTGTCTTGTCTTTCTTACTATGCCCTTTTTCAAAAGTATTTTTCAAAGAATAGGTAATCCGGAACTAAGCCAGATAGTGTTTTTAACCGCGTTTTTCTCATTGTTCGTTTTGCTAAATAACTTCAATAAATTCAATGTAAGGGTAGAGGAGTTAAATCTATTGGATCACATATTGGCTAATAAAGGATTTCTGCAAGTTGTAGCGACTATATTTATCGTTCAGTTTATCTTAACTGAAGTAGGGGGGGAAATGTTTAGAACGACTTCAATGAATAGTTATGAATGGTTGTGGGTTTTAGGATTAGCGTTTTCAATAATTCCTGTTGATTTGGCAAGAAAAGCTCTTTTCACAAATAGAAAGTAGTAGGTTAAACAACCTCCGCAACTACAAACGTGCTTCCTCCAACAAAGATTAGGTCATCTTTTTTGGCATTTACTTTTGCTGCTGATAGTGCCTCAATCACCGTTGAATAAGTCTTATAGTTAATACCTATTCGCTTTGCTATAAAATTTAAGTCTTTAATTGGCAACGCTCTTGGAATTTTTGGTTGACACAAATAATATTGTGCGTCCTTTGGAAATTGATTTAATATTTCAGTAACATTTTTGTCATTTACAAATCCTAAAATTAAATGCAATTCATTTTTAGGTATATCTAATAGTTGTTTGATTACGTAACTTAATCCTTCGGCGTTATGTGCAGTATCGCAAATTATGGTTGGGTTTATTTGTAATGTTTGCCACCGCCCTTTTAGCCCAGTATTTAAACTTACTTTTTGAAGGCCATTTCTGATATTTTGATCAGTTATTTTAAAATTCTGTTTTTTTAGTAGTGGCAACAAGGCTAAAATTCCTTTTTGATTATGGGGCTGATAAGTTCCTATTAAATCCGAACGGTAAAGAATGTTTATCGTTTGATCTGCAAATAAAATGGGAGCATTTACTTCTGCCGCTTTCTCAATAAATATAGTAGATACTTCAGGCTGTGTTTCACTTATTACAATAGGAACACGATGTTTAATAATCCCTGCTTTTTCTTTAGCGATTGCTTGTTTTGTATTACCTAAAAATTGTTGGTGATCGAGTCCAATGTTAGTAATTAAACACATTAATGGATCAATGATGTTTGTAGAATCTAGCCTGCCGCCTAGGCCAACTTCAATTATTGCAATATCTACTTTTTCTGATTTAAAATATTCAAAGCATAAACCCACGGTCCACTCAAAAAAGGACAGATTCCAATCTTCAAATTTGGCCTTGTTCTTTTCTACAAATGAGCAGACAAAATTTTCAGGAATTTCTTGTCCGTTTATTTTTATTCGTTCTCTAAAATCCTTCAAATGTGGAGAGGTGTATAATCCAACTTTATATCCTGCTTCTTGAAGAACTGATGCTATCATATGCGAAGAACTTCCTTTGCCATTTGTCCCACCTATATGAATAGATTTAAAGGATTGGTGCGGGTGGCCTAAATAATTATCCAGACGGAGAGTATTGTCCAAATTTGCTTTGTACGCAGACTTTCCCTCTCTTTGATACATAGGGAGTTGCGAGAACAAGTAGTTTAAAGTTTCAGAATACGTCATTTAGAACTCCATAATAGTGTAACCAAGATTTATTATTTTTTGTTTTTCTTGATTGGTTAATTCTTTTTCATACGCAATAGCGTTGGTGAAGAACATTGTTTCAATTGGTTTTGGGCAGGAATGAATAACCAAATTGCTCGAGGGACTCTTGTTTATTAATTCAATTTTTTTCATGTAAAGAGGCTTTTTTTGATTGGCTTCGGAAAATGGTTTTATACGTTCTATAGAATAACGAATAGGCAGTATTATCAGTAAGGTTATAATTGTAATTGCAAACCCTTTTTTCCATTGCCTATTGAAGCCTTTCAAATTATTTTTCAAAGTAATTATGAATAATGCGATCACGATAAAAATAGCAGGACTATTGAATAATGTATATCCCTGCATTTTTGTCATTGAAAGGGAGAAAAACCCGATCGGAATAAATATCCAAATTCCTAGAGTTATAAGTTTTGGCTGTTTCTTTTTAATAATCTGATAAATAAGCCAGACTAAAGGCAAATACATGATCTCCCCATAATGAATCCTTAGCTTGGCAATATAGTAGAACCAAGGACCTGTTTGTTTGCTCAAAACTGTGGTTAAATGGAGCCAGTTATAATGCTTTTCCCATGTACTTTCTAATGGGTATTCAATTGCGATGAATATTTGCCAAGGAACAAACACTATTAAAGAAACAGTAAATAATATTAGTGTATCTAAAGCAAGCTTTTTTCGACTGTTAGAAGTTAGGCTCAACGAAATGAAAATGGGGACAACAATTAGTGCTGGTAGCCACTTTGTTAGTACTGCAAGCCCTAATGAAACTCCTGCTGCAATTAGATATAAGTATTGTTTGTGTTTAGAAAAGTAAATGGAGAGTAAAATGGATAGCTCTATAAAAAAGAGGAAATAAATATCAATATGATCAGTTGCAACTCTGCCACCAGAAAGCTCAATGATTAATCCGTTTATTGCATGCAAGTACGCCGCAATTATTCCAACTTTTGGACTGTATAATGCCTTTCCAATTAAAAATGTAAAAAGCACCATTAGTATAGAAATGAAAACAGTTGGAAAACGTAATCCAAATAGATTAGTCCCAAACACTTTCATAGAAAGTGCCATGGTCCATATTGGTATTGGCTGTTTATGCAACCAAACGTGATTATCTGACCAGTTTTTATAATCGTAATCTATTATTGGATTTTCATATAATGTTGGTTTAAGAGGGTGGTTTATGCTGTTTTTTGCGACTAGTGCATGGTAGCGTTCATCCCAATCATGAAGAAAAGGATCAGAGGCTGTGAATATTCTTAAGCATGCAGCAAATGCTATGATTAGTAAAATACTTGAGTGAAACTTTTGTTTTTGATAACATTTCCAAATTAGATAAGTCAAGATCATATAGATCAGGATTAATCCAATTCCAGATAATATTTCTGTTGTAAGTCTCAATTAAACTCAGTTTGCTGGCTATAGAACAACAAAGCTGGAGAATTAATTTAGGTCGAAATGGTAAGTTATACTACCAACCTGCATTTCTGGGGCTTTGGTATCTGGTTGCCACTTAGTTTTCATTGCAGCTTCTTTAGCTTTATTTACTAAACAAGGCGCAGTATTAGTGCTCCCCTTCAATTCTAGTTTAGCGTCTAAAGTTTTTCCTGATTGATCAACTCGAATACTCATTACTACAACCCCATATTCTTCACATTGGTAATCTGGCTTTATTTTATCCAGAGCTGTTCTATTTCCAAGGTCATAGCCTGAGCCTCTTGAACCACCTGAACCGCCGGTTCCACCTCTATCAGAGTTTCCATTTGGATCTCCATTAGACTTTCCGGGATCACCAATTTTATCTTTATCATCTCCTTGCGAACCTCCAGATTTTTTGAATGCGTCAAGTGCCTTCTTTAGCTTACTATCAATAGTTTTTTCTTTTTCGACAGGCTCTTTTTCGGAATCAGAATCCTTAATATTAGGATTTTCTACAGGTGTTTTCTCTGTCTCTTTTTCTGAGTCTTTCTTTGGTGGAACCTCGATAGTTTCAATTTGATCCTGAGTTAGATTAGTAATATCAGTTGACTCAGAAGGATTGCTTTCAGTTGGTTGATCTTCGGTTACAGGTTGATCTTCTGCTGTTTCACCAACTTCATTAGGCTGAACTTCACCAAATCCCTCTGCTGTTGACCCTAGGCTCAAGAGCATTCCATTTTCTGGTCTAGGAGTAGGGTAGCTTAGGCCATAAATAGCAAATAAAATAAGTACGATTATATGGACGAAAATAGTACCAACTAATCCTCTTTTTTTATCTTTTGTATCGAAGTATGCCATTTATTTTGCTCTTGTTGCAAGCACCAATTCGTATTTATTTCTGTTTGCAATATCCATAATTTTCACCGCATGTTCTAGTGCTACCGATTGATCACAATGCAATACAATTCCTGGTTTTTCAGCTTTCCCAACAGCAGCTATTATGCCACTTTCTAATGATTCGATAGATACGAGGTTACCATTAATTGCATACTGAATATCTGGTGAAATAGAAACAGAAACTGTTTGGGGTGAGGTTGTCTTGGCGGCACTTTTCGGCAAAAGAACTTTAAGCGCATTTGGACTCACCATTGTAGAAACAATGATGAAAAAGATCAGTAGAAGAAAAACAATATCGGTCATTGATGACATTGAAAAACTTACGCTAACTTTATTTCTAGATCCTATTGCCATTGTCGCTGTATTAACTGGTTATTCAGTAATTTATTTTATTGGTTCTTGAAGTAAGTCCATGAATTCAATTGAGGTAGCTTCCATTTTGTGCACTACTTTGTCAACTTTGGCTACAAGTGTATTATATCCAACATAAGCAATAATCCCAATAACCAAACCCGCTGCTGTAGTAACCATGGCCTGCATAATACCTCCCGAAAGATTAGATATTTCTACACTATTTCCAGCAGAATACATTTCGTGAAAAGTATTGATCATACCGATTACAGTTCCTAGGAATCCAATCATCGGAGCAGCTCCTGCAATTGTTGCAAGAGTAGATAATGATTTTTCAAGATTGTAAATTTCTAATTTACCTACGTTTTCAATAGATGCTGAAATATCACTTAACGGTTTACCAATTCTATTCACTCCTTTGAGCAACATTCTCGCAAATGGAGTAGTTGTTTTCTTACATAAATCTTGAGCGGATTGCATTTTTCCTTCGTGAATAAAGTCTTTCATTTTATTCATAAAAGAAGGGTCTAAGGACTGTGCTTTTTGAATTGCCAAAAATCGCTCAATGAATATATAGATAGCAATAACAGAAAGGATACCTAATGGCCCCATTATAAATATCCCTCCACCAGCAATTAAATCTAGAACTGATAGCGTTCCTACAGTTGGTATTTCTTCAGCTCCTGCAACAGCACTGGCTGTATCAGTGGCAACTGTAATTTGTAAAAAAAACGGTTTAATCATGATTTTATTAATTAAGTTTTTAGCTTAGCTAACAAAGATGATGGATTGGCTAGGCGGAAGAATCCTACCTATGTTTTTATTCTCACATCGAAGTGTTAATTGCTTCTAGGTGTTTTTCCTTAAAGTCCAATGAAATAAAATACTAGTGAGCCACACAGGTATCCTACTAATGCGAGCCAAGATATGTTTTTCAAATACCAGAAAAACGGAATGCGTTCCATTCCCATAGCGACAACCCCGGCTGCAGAGCCAATTATAAGCATACTTCCCCCGGTACCAGCAGCAAAAGCAATAAAATGCCATATTGCATTATCTGTTGGGAAATCAGTCATATTGAACATTCCCATACTCGCTGCTACAAGTGGCACGTTATCAATAACTGCTGAACTAGCTCCTAATAACATTACAAAAATATTATTGTTCATGGTAGATTGAACACTTTCACCAAACATGAAGACCATTCCTAAAGATTCCAAGGCTGCAACGGTCATTAAAATCCCTAAAAAAAACAGGATAGAGGGCATTTCTATTTTAGAAAGTGCTTTAAAAGTTGGACTGGCCGAGTGTTCACCATCTTGAGTGCCAATCGTATTCATACTAAATCCTGTATTACTAATTATTTCAGCTATGAGTACTATTATAGATAATGACAACATCATCCCCATATACGGAGGCAAGTGCGTAACCGTCTTAAATATTGGAACAAAAATTATCATTGCTAAACCTGTATAGAGCATTAAAGGGCCTCTAGGGTTTTGCTTTTGATCAGAAATATCGATATCAAATTTCCCTCGAAATGCAGGTAAAAATCCAGCAAGAAAAGTAGGAACAATCATGCAAACTAATGAAGGTATGATAAGTAATTGGAACAATTTGATTGTGGTAACTTTATTGCCCATCCATAACATTGTTGTGGTGACATCACCAATTGGAGACCAGGCTCCCCCTGCGTTTGCAGCGATTATTATTAATCCTGCATACCAGATTCGGTCACTGTTTTTGGTTAGTAGTTTTCTAAGAATTGTTATTAAAACAATAGTTGCCGTGAGGTTGTCAATAATCGCTGAAAGTATAAATGCTAAAATACAGATTATCCATAAAAGCGTTTTTTTGTTATTTGTTTTAATGTAGCGTTTGATTGTTGAGAAACCGTCAAAATGATCTACAATCTCAACAATTGTCATGGCACCTATGAGGAAGATTAGTATTTCACAAGTTTTCCCAAAATGATGTAAAAGAGTTTCTTCCATTAAATTAAGACGATCAGTGTGCCCCAAGCTATTGTAATCAATGGTGCCACCCGTGCCATCCATTAATTGATGACTGGCTGGGTCAAACCATGCAGTAAAATCGTCTAGGCCAAATGCAATACAAGCCCATGCTAATCCAGTCATTAATAACGCTGGAGCCACTTTATCAATGCCTGTTGAGTGTTCAAGAGTAATGCCGAGGTAGCCTAAAACGAATATGACAACAATTGCAATTTCCATGATTTAAAGTTTGTTAGTTAAATTATACCAGTTGGTTCAACGCTATTTCAAAGGCAGTTTTAGCAATCCCCGTTTTAGAATTGTTTGAATTATGCGCATTTTGAATTGCACCTTTAATGATATTTGAAGTATCCTTAAAAATTGCTTGATCACTCATATCCACATGATCTTGTTGCATCAGATAACAGAAAACTCTAGCCATTCCACAATTAGAAATGAAATCAGGAATAACAGAAATATGATTGTCTGTATAATCGGCAATTGAACCAAAGAAGATCTCTGGGTCGGCAAAAGGTACGTTAGCTCCAGCAGCGACTACTTCCATTCCACTTGCAACCATCCTGCTCACTTGGTCTTGTGTTATTAATCTAGAAGATGCGCATGGTATAAAGACTTCTGCAGTGACGTCCCAAATTTTAGAATTTACCTCATCAAAAGAAAGCATATTTTCAGCAACCAATTTATTGCCTTCTTTTTTGTTGAATAATTCAGTGATTTCTTCAAATGAAAAACCATCTTCCTTTATAAACCCACCAACGCGGTCAATAATTCCAACAATTTTTGCTCCGCTCTGAGCTAAATAAAAAGCTCCTGCTGAACCAACATTTCCCCATCCTTGAACAATAACTTTTTTTCCTTCAAGCTTACCACCATATATGTTGTAATAATGTTTTACGGATTCAGCTACTCCATAACCAGTTATCATATCTGCAACAACATACTTTCTACTTACATCTGGAGAAAAGCTAGTATCTTCAATCTCTTTAAGAACACCTCGTCTAAGTTGTCCTATTCTATTTATTTTTTGAGGCTCAGTTGGTTGAAAATGACCATTAAAAACACCCTCTTGTGGATGCCAAATACCGCAATCCTCAGTCATGGGTATTACTTCGTGAATTTCATCAACATTTAAATCTCCTCCAGTACCGTAATAGCTTTTTAAAAGTGGAGCAACTGCTTTATACCATCTTCTCAAAACACCTTCTTTTCGAGGGTCATTTGGATCAAAGTTAATTCCAGATTTTGCTCCACCAATAGATGGACCTGCAACCGTGAATTTAACTTCCATGGTTTTTGCTAAGGATTCCACTTCCCTTTTGTCTAAACCAACCCTCATCCTTGTTCCACCGCCAGCAGCGCCGCCTCTTAGAGAGTTAATAACTACCCAACCGTGCGCTTCTGTTTCGGCATCTTGCCATTCGAATACGATTTCAGGTGTTTTATTTTCAAACTTTTCGAGTAGGTCCTTCATATTCTCAATATTTTGCCACAAATGTAATCGTTTGCACTCATAGGAAATATTGTTGTCAAGGTTTTTTGATGTCTAATATTTGCTTTTAGTCAGAGAAGATTTCTCCTGAGGAATGGTCTTTTATTGCCCCTGTTACCGATGCTAAAACGTTATTTTCATTGCGAATTCTTAAAGTCCCTAGAAATGCAAAGATTAAAGCTTCTTTAAATTCAATAATTTTTTTTTCTGGAACAGTAATTTCTAATGAGTCATTGTGAAGTTTTATTCTATTCATTAAATGAGTATTGAATGTTCCACCTCCAGTAAAAAGTGCTGTTGAATTTTTTGGAATCGACTGAGCTATTTGAATTGCCGCGTGCTCGGCAATGGTTGCTATTTTTTGTTCAATAGAATAACTGGAATTATTTAAAAGAGGCCAAACTTCAGTAAACACCCATTCCCGCGACAAACTTTTTGGAGGCTTAGAGTTGTAATAAGACAAGTCATTTAGTTGTTGCAGCAATTCTTCGTCAACAGTATTTAAAGCAGCAATTTTTCCTTTGTCGTCATATTCTAGTCCAATTTTGAGAGTTAAATTGTTTAGGATATAGTTGACTGGGCAAATATCCCAAGCTGTAATTGTATTATTCGCTTTCAGCGAGATATTGGCAAACCCACCCAAATTGACACAAACGGTATGTTTTTTAAAAAGCAGCAAATCTCCAATGGGAACCAATGGAGCACCTTGTCCTCCAAGAAGGACATCTTGCTGTCTGAAATTACTTACAGTAGTAATGCTGGTTTTATTAAAAATAGAATCACCATCACCAGCTTGAAAAGAAAGTTTTTTAGCAGGTTCATGAAATAATGTATGCCCATGAGAGGCAATCAAGTCAATTCCAGTAATTGCAAATCTTTTTATGAATAAATTGACTTCTTCACCAATATAAAGCCCATATTTCCTGCTTATTTCTTGATAATTGGAATTTGGTTTTTCGGCATCTTGAAGAGTCTTAATCCACTCTATTGAATAGGCAATAGTTTCTGCTTTTTCTATTTGGAAGCTCCATTGATTCTTTTCAAGAATAAAGTGGCACAAGGCAATATCTAATCCATCGAAAGAAGTACCTGACATTAGACCAATTACTTTGTATTCCTTTTTGTAGCTTGTCATAGTCACAAGTTTAGCAATTAAATGAACCAAATTAGGTACTTTCGCGTCCTATAATAAATTGAATTTACACATGGATTTTGAATTAACAGAAGAGCACCTAGCAGTGCGAGAAGCGGCAAGAGATTTCACTCAAAATGTCCTATTGCCAGGTGTTATTGAACGTGATGAGAAAATGGAGTTTCCTAAGGAGCAGATTGCTCAACTGGGCGAGCTTGGTTTTATGGGAATGATGGTCGATCCAAAATATGGTGGGGGCGGAATGGATGCACTCTCATATGCTATTGCAATGGAAGAGTTTTCTAAAGTAGATTCCTCTAGTTCTGTTTGTGTTTCCGTTTGTAATTCTTTAGTGAATTATGGTATTGAGCAATATGGTTCGGAAGAACAAAAACAGAAATATTTAATTCCTATTGCTAGAGGCGAAGCTATTGGTGCATTCTGTCTGAGTGAGCCAGAAGCAGGTTCTGATGCTACTTCGCAACAAACGACCGCGGAAGATATGGGTGACTATTACCTTCTGAACGGAACAAAAAACTGGATTACCAATGGTAATTCAGCTTCTACTTACATTGTGATTGCCCAAACTGACAGAGAAAAAGGTCACAGAGGAATTAATGCACTTATCGTTGAAAAAGGAATGGAAGGTTTCATAGTTGGAGCCAAAGAGAATAAAATGGGTATTCGTGCAAGTGATACGCACACTTTACTATTCAACGACGTGAAAGTACCAAAGGCAAACAGAATTGGTGAAGACGGGTTTGGATTCAAGTTTGCAATGAAAACTTTAGAAGGTGGTCGAATCGGAATTGCCGCTCAAGCTTTAGGAATTGCAACAGGTGCCTATGAATTAGCGCTTGCTTATTCTAAGGAAAGAAAAGCATTTGGAAAAGAGATTTGCAAACATCAGGCAATTCAGTTCAAATTAGCCGATATGGCTACAGACATTGAAGCAGCAAGAATGTTAGTTTATAAATCTGCTTGGTTAAAAGATCAAGGTCTGCCTTTTGGTCAAGCTTCTGCAATGGCAAAATTATATGCAAGTAAAGTTGCTATGGATACTACCATTGAAGCGGTTCAGGTTCATGGTGGTTATGGTTTTGTGAAAGAATACCATGTAGAGCGACTAATGAGAGATGCTAAGATTACTCAGATTTACGAAGGAACTTCTGAAGTTCAGAAAATCGTCATTTCTAGAGGTGTTTTGAAAGATTAGAAGAAAGTATTTATAAAAATTAAAGCCCTTTTGGAGGAATCCGAAAGGGCTTTTTTATGCTTTAATTGTAGATACCTAATAGAGGTAATGATTATAAGGATACTTAGTTTCGTAGACACTTCTTACCATGTGATATAATTGTTCTTTAAGTTCCTTAATGTTGGTTTTATTTTGAGCAGAAATAAAAATACATTCAGTATGTTCATTTGCCATCCAAGTCTTCTTTAAATCAATGAGTGAAACATTTTGTTTTGCATTTGCGGTAAAATCAAATTCGCCTTCCTCTAAATTTCTGTAATTATCAATTTTATTAAAAAGAAGAATCGTAGGCTTATCTGCAGCACCAATGTCAGAGAGCGTTTTGTTTACGACTTGAATATGATCTTCAAAATTAGCATGGCTTATATCAACAATATGAATAAGAATATCAGATTCACGAGCTTCATCTAGGGTAGATTTGAATGACTCGACTAATTGGTGAGGTAGTTTTCGGATGAATCCAACTGTGTCTGAAAGTAAAAACGGAAGGTTTTCAACTACTACTTTTCTTACAGTTGTATCTAGAGTTGCAAATAGTTTGTTTTCAGCAAAAACTTCAGACTTACTTAGGAGGTTCATTAGAGTGCTTTTTCCCACATTGGTATAACCAACCAGCGCCACTCGAACCATTTTTTGACGGTTCTTTCGCTGAACAGCATTTTGCTTGTCAATTATTTGAAGTTTTTCTTCTAGCAACGAGATTTTTTTACGAATTCTACGTCTATCTGTTTCAATTTCTTTTTCACCAGCACCACTCCGAGTTCCCGTGCCTCCTCTTTGTCTTTCCAGGTGAGTCCATAAGTTAGTTAATCGAGGCATTAAATATTGTAATCGCGCTAATTCTACTTGTGTTTTAGATTGAGCAGTTTGTGCCCTAAACTGAAAAATATCTAGAATTAATAAACTTCTATCATAGATTTTTTTCTGTACTTCTTTTTCAATGTTTCTAAGCTGGCTAGGCGAGAGATCATCATCGAAAATAACGACATCAATATTATTATCTTTTATGTAAGAATTGATTTCAAATAGCTTTCCCTTTCCAACAAATGAACGCGTATCAGGATGATCCATTCGTTGAGTAAATCTCTTGATGGTTTTTATACCAGCAGTTTTAGCCAGAAATTCTAACTCATCTAAATACTCGGCTACTTCTTCGTCAGATTGTCCATCTAGGATTAATCCAATAAGAACAGCTCTTTCATTTTTCTCTTCTGTTTGTGTCAAATTAGGCGAGTTTTTGCCACGGAGTGCGGCTTAAAATTAGTACTAATCCCAGTAGATAAAAGAAGGCCATTGATTTGAATTTCGATCTATCTGTATCTGCTTTTTTAGATTTTGAATAACCAATCGTAATAAGAATGATTCCGATAGTCATAGTTAATGGATGTTCTATAACTAAAAACCTTAATTCGGAATTTTTCATAACCTCTCCCAGATTACTGAAATGAGACATTATCGGTCCTATGAATATTAATGCTAAGCCAAGTAATAACTGAACATGGCCGCTAATTAGAGCAAAAAGACCAAGTTTCCGATCACCTTCAGTAAAGCTTTTCTTATTTAACATGCCAAACATTGCTTTTAGCATTGTTACAAAAATTAAAATGAGCGCTATATAAGCAATCATTCGATGAAGGTGTAATAATCCAGTATACATATTAAATATAATTCCATGCAAAAATAGGCTTGTAGAAAGCCCATTCGTTGCAATTGGTGCATTAATTCTAACATAATTGCATTTGAACGTAACATAATTTAGATGATTTCGTTTGACAGTACAGTACCAGTTAGAAATGGTAAGAAAATCCGTACTTTTGCGGTTCAATTAGAAGTTCGTAGAAAATTGTAAATTGACGGACTTAAACAATAATTTTTTTATTCGCCTATGAGACAACTGAAAATCTCCAAACAGCTCACGAATCGTGATTCGAAATCTATTGATAAGTATTTGAGCGATGTTTCCAAAGAGGAAATGATCACTGCTGAAGAAGAAGTAGAATTAGCGAAGAAGATAAAGCAGGGAGATGAAAGGGCTCTTAACAAGTTGGTTAATGCTAACTTACGTTTCGTAATATCTGTTGCCAAGCAATACCAAGGTCATGGTTTGACATTAGAAGATTTAATTGCTGAGGGAAATATTGGTCTGATAACAGCAGCCAAGAGATTTGACGAAACAAAGGGTTTTAAATTCATTTCCTACGCAGTTTGGTGGATACGTCAAAGTATTATGCAGGCTATTGCAGAAAACTCAAGGGTAGTTCGTTTGCCATTGAATAAAGTTTCTGCCATACAAAAAGTAGCTTCAGCATTCTCAAAACTTGAACAAGAATTTGAAAGAGCGCCTTCTCACGAAGAAATATCTGTGTTATTAGAAACTAATGCTGATAGCGTTGGTGATTTGGTAACTTACTCTCAAAAGCAAGTATCTGTTGATGCACCGCTTATAGACGGAGAAGAAAATTCTTTATTAAATGTACTTTCAAATAATAACTCAAAGAACCCTGCAGACGAAATGATGCGGGAATCACTTTGTAAAGATATTGAGAGAGTATTAGTCTCATTAAAGCCTCGTGAGGCTGAAGTGGTCCGACTTTCATTCGGTCTGAATGGAAGGACTCCAATGACTTTAGAGGAAATAGCTAATAGCTTAGGATTAACTCGAGAGCGCATCAGACAAATTCGTGAAAAAGCACTAAGAGGTTTGAGAAAGAAAACAAACTCAAACTTTTTGAAACATTACTTATAGTAGGTTTTAGAAATTAGAAATAGGAAAGACTTTCAGGAAACTGAAGGTCTTTTTTTTGCTCTACTATTTACTCAGGACCCAAGCGTCCTTGAAACCTGAAGACTTGATTGTATCTAATTCTCTCAGAGCTTCTGCTCGGTTTTTGGCAGAAGAGGCGCTTATTCTGAATAGCCCATTTTTCTGATCTACAATTTGTGCTTCTAATCCTTTTGATCGCAAACTAGAAACGTATTTAGTTGCATTTTCATAAAACCCGAAGCAGCCAGTGATTATATAAAAACCGTGTTTATTTCTTGGAGCAAATAAGTTTTTGTCGCCTGAAACAGCTGTTGAGAAGGCTACAGCTTTAAAATTATGAAGTCGAACGGGAATAAAATCTTTGCTATGTAATTCTTTGTCTGTAGTCTCTAAAAATGAATGATCAACATAATTTTCATTTCCTATTTCAGCAATGAGTTCTAAAGTGCTAATCGACTCTGCTGGTATTTGCACTAAAGTTGCCTCTTTGTCTCTTGGATTAAATGTATCGCATACTTTCTCCGAAAATGGATTTAGGTCAGAATATTGAAACTGATCATTCCCTTTCAATAAACTTGTAGATGTGCTAATCCAGAATAGATAAAAAATGAATGGAATTAAGCAAGCAGCTATAGCTAATCTTTTCCAAGGAAATATTTTCTCTTCTTCTTTAATTTCAGCAGCGATCGAAATAACTGGAGTTTCTGCTTCTTTCTTACTTTCAGTTATGATTTGTTGAACTGTTGGGGTATCCTTTTTAATTTCAATAGGTAATGAACGAATTGATTCTAACCCAAAGAAATTAGTATCTAATGGAAGTTTTGTATTTTGTTTAAATCTTAGATTTCCGTTTACATCATTATAAAAGGTGCCGATTTCGTCTAATACAAACTGATTACTTGTAGATAAATCATCTTTTAATTTATTCACAAAAGCTTGAATAGCCTTGCTTGCCTCATTGTAATCTACATTATCCTTAATAGAAACCTCATGAGCAAGAAGGCCATCACTGTTTTTAAGTCTAGTATTAAATCCAAGAGCTTTATATGGAGGTGAAAAATGTTGACTTAGCTTATTGAAAGTAGCACTATGTGGATTACTTACTAAGCCACCAAAATCAGGTATAATCACACAGTCATTGGTGAATAAAAGACTTTTTATATGTTTGGGAACTGTTTTCATTTTACTGGCACTAAAGTAAAAATTTGAAACTATTTAGAACACGGATTAATCCGAAAACATTGATTTATGAGTAATATAATTTCCGTACGAGGATTTACCCCAAAACACGGAGGTAATTGTTTTTTAGCGCTAACGGCAACTCTTATTGGAGAAGTTGAAATGGGTGATGATTGCAGTGTTTGGTTTAATGCTGTTGTCAGAGGCGATGTAAATTCAATAAAAATGGGGAATAGGGTTAATGTTCAAGATGGAGCAATAATTCATGGAACATTTGAAAGAGCAGGAACTATAATCGGAGACAATGTCAGTATTGGTCATAATGCTCTGGTACATGGTTGTACTATTAATGACAATGTTTTAATTGGAATGGGAGCAATTATAATGGATAATGCTGTTATTAACTCAGGAAGCCTTATTGCTGCTGGTGCTGTCGTATTAGCGAATACAGTTGTAGAATCAGGTAGTGTTTATGCTGGCGTTCCTGCTAAAAAAGTAAAGGATATTAGTCCAGAACTTTTTGAGGGTGAAGTAATGCGAATTGCAGATAATTACTTGAAATATTCAAGCTGGTATAAATAAGAACTATTGGGACTGCATCAATGAGTCAGCAGAAATGGAGTCTTTAAGAGTAGTATCTGGTTTAACGACAACGTTTTTCAGAACTTTTGGTTCCATGATTGTTTTTAAATCTTTTTGTAATTCTTCTTGAGTAGGAACGTCGCTACCGTTGCTGCCTGAGCAGCCGACAAGTAACAATGCAAAACAACTTAACTTAAGATATTTTTTCATTTTTATTCTACTGTTACAGATTTCGCTAAGTTTCTTGGTTGATCGACATTACAACCTCTAAGCAGTGCAATGTGGTAAGATAACAACTGCAATGGTATTACTGAAAGAAAGGGTACAAGTGCTTCCTCAATTTCAGGAATTTCGATTGTATAATCCGCCATTCCTTTTACATCCACATCGCCTTCAGTTGTTATTGCAATAACAACGCCTTTACGTGCTTTTACTTCTTGAATATTACTTACAACTTTTTCATAAGAAGGGCCTTTGGTTGCGATAACTACAACCGGCATTTCTTCAGTAATAAGCGCAATAGGACCATGCTTCATTTCTGCTGCCGGATAGCCCTCCGCATGTATGTAAGAAATTTCTTTCAGTTTTAAAGCTCCTTCTAGCGCTACTGGAAACGAATAACCACGTCCTAGGTATAAGAAATTAGGCGCGTTTTGGAATCGTGCTGCTATTTCTTTTATCTCATCTTCAGTTTTGAGACACCTTTCTACCAAATTAGGTATCGAGTGTATCTCATTCAATAATGACCGATACCTAGATACGGGAACAGTGCCTTTTTTATGACCAATACTAAGTGCCATTAGGGTTAAAACAGTTATTTGAGCTGTAAACGCTTTTGTGCTAGCAACTCCAATTTCTGGTCCGGCATGAGTATAAGACCCAGCATGTGTAGCTCGAGAGATGGAGGATCCAACAACGTTACAAACTCCAAAAACCGTCGCTCCTTTAGATTTAGCAAGTTCAATTGCCGCCAAAGTATCGGCAGTTTCACCCGATTGAGAAATTGCAATTACTATATCACCTTCATATATAACGGGATTTCTATATCTGAATTCACTTGCATATTCAACTTCAACTGGAATTCGTGCAAAGTCCTCAAACAAATATTCTGCTACAAGGCCAGCATGCCAGCTAGTGCCACAAGCAATAATTATTATTCTTTTAGCACTTAACAGGGCTTGCTCGTAATCTTGAATTCCTCCAAGGTTTACAATACCTTTAGAAATATTTAATCGACCTCGCATACTATCCTTGATAGACTTAGGCTGCTCATAAATTTCTTTGAGCATAAAATGGTCATAACCACCTTTTTCAATTGCTTCTAATTGAATTTCCAACTCTTGTATGTAGGGTGTTTTCTCTTTGTTTTGGATGGTAAAAAGATTTATTTCTTTTCCTGGTTCTAAAATAGCAATCTCTTCATCTTCCAAATACATTACGTTTTTGGTATATTCTATTATTGGTGAAGCATCTGAAGCAACGAAATATTCATTTTCTCCAATACCAACAACCAAAGGGCTACTTTTTCTTGCAGCATATAATTTTGAAGGTTCATTTTTATCTATCAATGCAATGGCATATGCACCAATAACGTGGTTAAGGGCTTTTCGAAGAGCAGCACCTAAAGATAATTTTTCATTTTCACGAATATCTTCAATCAAATTGAGAAGAACTTCTGTGTCAGTATCACTATGAAAAATATAACCTCGTTTTTCTAGTTCTGATTTTATGGAAGCATAATTTTCTATGATCCCATTGTGGATCATTACTAAGTTTCCGCTGTTGGAGAGGTGTGGATGAGAATTGGAATCATTAGGTTCGCCGTGAGTCGCCCAGCGTGTATGACCTATTCCTAAATGGCCGTTTTTATTTTTATCTGTGGCTAATTCAACCAAATTTGAGACTTTACCTTGTTTTTTATACAAGTTAATTTCACCTTCGTCAAACAATGCCACGCCAGCACTATCGTATCCTCTATATTCTAAACGTTGAAGGCCTTTAATAATAATTGGGTAAGCCTCTTTAGAACCGATATAACCTACAATTCCACACATATTTATTTAATTTCCGAGCTTATTGGAGTATATGATATTTGTAATTTCATAGCGCTTGAAGAACTTCCAGGTCCATAGATAACAGATCTTGCACCAGCGCCAGCTAATTCTCTCAAAAGTAATCCGTTATTTTCAATTTTACCATCAAGAATTCCTTGAATATATCGAGTAATTCCAAGGGTATAACCTCCTGAAGTATTAATTGCACCATCATAATGAATCTCACCATTATCAGGAAGTTCGTACAATAGATTCCCATCTGCGGACGATCCAAAAGCAAAAAGATTTGAAATCGGAGGATATAAGTTATCGTTTTTTGTATCAGCACTAAAAATCAATTTGGCATTATTTACTAATACCGGCCCGTTTTTGATAATTGAGTTTAGTGTTGGAGTCTCTATTTTAACCATTGTTCCGCCAAAACTATGCACATATACGAATTCTGCATTAGCGTCTTCTTTTTCCAATACATTTCCTAAATTACTTCCAGTATATGCCATTTTTGAAAGGTTAAAAGAAACACTTTTACTATTAATGAGATATGCTAATTCATTTCGAGAACCATCAGTATTGGTATAATAAATTATCATTCTAGTATATACATCTGGTAAATTAAAATATAAAATTGATCCTTCACCTTCAGGCTGATTTGTATTGTTTGAGGTAATATATATTCCTTTCATGAAATTTGTGAAAGCTGAATTACTTTCATAATTAGATTGGTCAGTATTAATCACTTTTCTAGCGAAATTTGTGTCCAATGAAATCCTAATAGAAGGAGACTCTAACTCTCCATCTTCATTTATTGGTGAAATGGGAACAGTTGATGAACTCTGTCTTATTCCAATTGGATTACTGGAAACAGCAACAAAATTGCTGGTGTAATAAAATGTGGAACTAGATAGGTTTTCGGTTACTTCATAGACTTCAAATTTTTGATCAGTTGCACTTCCATAACGCCCTGAGAATACTAAATTGAGCACAGAAGAATCAATTCTAATATTTCTGAGTTCAGCTAGATTAATATTTTCAGATGATAAGCGGAGCTGAGTAACCATTGACGCTTCTACTTTCCCTAAAACAGGATCAACATAACTTCCAACGGTGTTTAGAGTTGCAGCATCTGTTCTCACCGAGTCAATACGTTGAGTTGTACAAGTCAATTGAAATGTATCAGAAGTGAATAATCCCAAAAGATTTTCAGAGGGCTGAGCCTCAATACCTGTTGGTAGTAGGTTCTCTTCTTCCTTTTTACAAGAAAAAGAAAGGGCTAAAATCAATACGACCCCAATGAATTGGGGTCGTATGAATGTTTTAAAACAAATTGGCATTCTAATCGGCCAATGCATTTTCGAGGTTTTTGACTTTGTCATAAAAAGCATCATACTCCTCAAAATAATCATCCATGCTACCATCAAGTACAGGCTTTTCGAGTGTTTTTACGTAGTCAACAACTTTGCTACTTGCATTTTCATCTGCAATTATTACTGCATCTGCACATGAAGCTCCAAACATATTTAGCGCATCATAACTTGGGTCTTTTATAGCTTCATAATCGGTTAATTCAATATTCTCAAGCTTAAGTTTGTCAAATAGCTTTTGATTTACAGGTTCGACAATTTCATCAGCATAAACTGAAAAAACAACCTTTGAATTTGCAAACATAGGCTCATTGTTATAAACCTTTTTTATGAAAAGAGGTAGTAAAGAGCTCATCCAACCATGGCAATGAATAATGTCTGGAGCCCAACCTAATTTTTTAACGGTTTCAATTACACCTTTACAAAAGAAAATCATTCTCTCATCATTGTCCGGGTGTGCATTACCTTCTAAATCAGTTAAAGCGGATTTTCTTTTGAAGTACTCCTCATTATCTATAAAATAAACCTGCATTTTCGCAGGCTGAATAGAGGCTACTTTAATAATAAGCGGATGATCATGATCATCAACCACTAAATTCATTCCCGAGAGGCGAATGACCTCATGTAATTGATGTCTTCTTTCATTAATATTGCCATATCTGGGCATGAAATTTCGAATTTCTCTACCTTTCTCTTGGACTGCTTGTGGCAATTCACGACAAATTTTTGTTATTCTTGTTTCCGGTAAGTATGGTTGCATGGCTTGGGTTACAAATAATACTCTAGTGGTATCCGACATATATCTGTTTTTAAGTTGCTGCAAAAGTACAAAAAAATAGTCATTTTTCCTCGTTAAACCTCGATGGTGGACAGCCTGCTGTCTAGTTTATAAATGAAGGTATTTCATTCAAATTTAGAACTTGATTTATGGCGCAATAGCGCACATAACGGTGTGCTGTCGATTGGCTTTGTTCCAACGATGGGAGCATTGCATGTCGGTCATCTTAAAATTATTGAAAGAGCATGTAGGGAAAACGACTTCGCTGTATGTTCGATTTATGTTAACCCAACCCAATTCAACAATGCGGTTGATTTGGAAAAGTATCCCAGAAATCTGCAGGTAGATTTGGATCTACTTTCTCAATATCCAAATTTGATAGTTTATCATCCTTCTGATAAGGATATTTATCCAAGTAGTGATTTTAAAGTCCCGCCCCAAGTAGAATTGGGAGAGTTAGCGACTGTTATGGAAGGTGAAAATAGGCCAGGACACTTTGAAGGAGTTTTAACGGTAGTGAAAAGATTATTTGAACAAGTAAAACCTACAAAATCATATTTTGGATTAAAAGATTTCCAGCAGTATTTAGTAGTGAAAAAGCTTGCCGAAACATTCTTTCCAGAAATTGAAATTGTTGCTAATGAAATAATTAGATCTGAAAAAGGGTTAGCTTTAAGTAGTCGAAATAAGAGATTAAGTGCAGCCGGGAAAATTGAGGCTGAGAAATTAAATGGTTACTTAAAAGAATTATTAATAATGTCAGATAAGGTTTCAATTCAAAAATCCTTAGACCGAATTCGTGCGAGGATCGAATCAAATTCAAATATTTACTTGGAATATTTAACAATTGCTGATGCCGAAAATTTAAGCGAATATATTGACGGAAACAACAAGGAGAGTAGGGCTTTCATTGCTGCTAGGGTAGAAAATGTAAGACTAATTGATAACATGGGCTTATAGTTGATTAAGTGTTAATTTTGTCGACCAATTATGCAAATTCAAGTACTAAAATCTAAACTGCACAGGGTAAAAGTTACCCAAGCAGATCTTAATTATATAGGCAGTATTACTATTGACTCTGAATTAATGGTTGCCGCAAATTTAATTGAAGGAGAAAAGGTTCAAATCGTAAATATTAATAACGGTGAACGCCTAGAAACATATGTTATAACGGGAGAAAAGGGAAGTGGAGAAATATGTCTCAATGGTCCTGCTGCGCGTAAAGTATCAGTTGGTGATTTGGTGATTATTATTTCATACGCAATTTTAGATTTTGAAGAAGCAAAAACGTTTAAACCAACGGTAGTATTTCCAAATGAAACAAATAACTCTCTAAACGTTTAGTGTGAAAAAACAACTTCTCAATCTTGCTAAAATTATTCTTCCCCTTGCATTGGGTGTAGGCCTGATAGTGTATTTTCTCCAATCTTTTTCTGAAGAGGAGTTAGTTGATATTTATCGGGCTTTTTTAGAAGCGGATTATAGGTGGATTTTATTTTCTTTAATTTTCGCTGTTCTTAGTCACATAAGCAGAGCTTATAGATGGAAATTTACCTTAAAACCATTAGGTTACAGGCCGAAATTGGCTAATAGCTTCTTTGCAGTTATGATAGCATATTTGGTGAATTTAGCAATCCCTAGACTCGGAGAGTTCACTCGTTGCGGTGTTATGGCTAAATATGAAAAGATTCCTTACGATAACTTATTGGGAACTGTAATTGCCGAGAGAATTGCCGATTTGATAATTATGATTGCTTTCTCATTCTTGGTGCTTTACTTTCAATTCGATGTAATTGGCTCTTATTTAGGCGAAAAGTTGGCGAGCTTTAACTTGCCATTATCGCTGACAACTCTACTAATTCTGGCTTTTAGCTTTATGATTCTTGGTATGGGTGGTATCTATCTTTTGTTCACTCGGCTTCAAGACAATGCTATAATTTCAAAAATAAAAGGGTTTCTGGTGGGAATCACTGAAGGTGTTAAATCTATCTGGAAAATGGAAGATAAGGTTGCGTTTATATTGCATACTATTTTCATTTGGGCGATGTATGTTTTGATGTTTTATATCTGTTTCTTTAGTTTGCCTGAAACGTCTACAGTTCCTTTTGAAGGTATCTTAACAGCATTTATAATGGGCGGATTTACGGTCATTTTAACGAACGGTGGAATTGGCGCATATCCGGCTATGGTTGGTATAGTGCTTGGCCTTTATGGAGTTGAAGGAAGTACTGCATATGCATTTGGCACTATCGTCTGGGCAGCACAAACTATACTTCTACTTGTTTTTGGAGCGGCTTCTTTTGCTCTAATGCCTTGGTATAATAAAAAGCGTGATAAGTATGCAGCTGAACTTGCTTGATAAAAAGATTATTTTGATTAAAGACCTTCCTAGACTTAAGGAAGAGTTAACTCAAGAAAATAAAAAGTCCGTATTTACTAACGGATGTTTTGATCTTATTCACCTCGGGCATATTGATTATTTGTTGAAAGCAAAGTTACTTGGTGATACTTTAATAGTAGGTGTCAATAGTGATGATTCTGTGAGAAGACTTGACAAAGGTGCTTCACGACCTATTAAAGACCAAAACCAGCGATTAATTATTCTAGCTGCATTTGAATTTGTAGATTATGTTGTTTTATTTGATGACGATACTCCATTGCGGCTAATACATGGACTGCAGCCATCAATTTTAGTAAAAGGAGGGGACTACTCCTCAACTCAAAAAGATCGAGATCAAAAGGACTATATAGTCGGTAGTAACGAAATGCTATCAATTGGAAATAGGGTGGAAGTACTGCCATTTTTGTCCGGCTATTCAACTAGCAAATTGGAACAGAAAATTATTGAAGCTCATAAACCCAATGGCTAAAGTAAAATCAATATTCTATTGCCAGAATTGTGGAAATAGCTCACCAAAATGGATGGGTAAATGCAATTCGTGTGGAGAATGGAATTCCTACGTTGAAGAAAAAACTTCCGGTAAAAAACAAAAATCATCAACTGATTTTCTAGAAAAGGCTGAAATTATAAAACTAGACGACGTAAAAGTCACTGATTTCCCTCGTTTTTCAACTGCAAGTCAAGAGTTTGATAGAGTAATTGGTGGGGGTATTGTGCCAGGTTCGGTAATCCTCATCGGCGGTGAACCTGGAATTGGAAAAAGTACGCTACTGTTGCAAATTTCATTACGCTTTGACAGAGAAATTCTCTACATCTCAGGAGAAGAAAGTGCCACTCAAATAAAATTAAGAGCAGATCGAATTACTGATAAGTCCAGTAATTGCTCAATTTACTCTGAAACTAATTTACAGTCTATCCTGCAAAAGTGCAAAGAAACTAAGCCTGCTCTTGTCATTATCGATTCAATTCAAACGATTGTCTCCGAGCATATAGAAAGCTATGCTGGGAGTATTTCGCAGGTTAGAGAATGTGCCGGAGAGATTATTCATTTTGCAAAGACTACCGCAACTCCAGTAATCTTAATTGGTCATATAAATAAAGAAGGTTCGATTGCTGGTCCTAAGGTTTTAGAGCATATGGTTGATACTGTCCTTCAATTTGAAGGAGATAGGAATCATGTCTATCGAATATTAAGATCCTCAAAAAATAGATTTGGATCAGCTCAAGAGCTAGGTATTTTTGAAATGGTTAGCGGAGGGTTAAAGGAGATTAAAAACCCTAATGAAGTTCTTATTAACAAAGAACGCAGTCATTTAAGTGGGGTGTGTATTGGAGCTTCAATTGAAGGAAATCATCCTTTTTTAATCGAGATACAGGCACTAGTATCAAGTGCTGTTTATGGCACTCCTCAACGTTCTTCTACTGGATTCGATTTACGTAGATTGAATATGCTATTGGCTGTTCTTGAAAAGCGCTGTGGCTTCAAGTTAGGGACTAAAGATGTTTTTTTAAATATTGCTGGTGGCCTTAAAATAGATGATCCTGCAATGGATTTAGCAGTAGTTTGTTCGGTTTTGAGTTCATCAGAGGATATTCCGCTTGATACAGAGATGGTATTGGCTGCGGAAATTGGTTTATCTGGGGAGTTACGTCCCGTCACGCAACTGCAAAAAAGGATAGAAGAAGCAGAAAAGCTCGGTTTCAACTGTATTTTAGTTTCCAAACATGCTTTGAAGGGGATTGATGTTGCTTCTCATAAAATCGAAATAAAAGCCTTCCATTCAGTAGTTGAGGTATTCGAAGATTTGTTCGGATAATGCTAAGTCTTCCTGAGCTTCTTAAACAAGAGATTTCTAAAGGGTTACCAGCTATTGATGCTCATAGAGTAATGGCTCCGATGTTAAGGGTTATTGAGCAAGACTATGATGAAATAAAAAAAACGGCCAAATTGAGTGCGGTTCTCATATTGCTTTTCAAAAAAGATAATCAGTGGAATACTATGCTCATGGAAAGAAATACCTATGACGGGCATCACAGCGGCCAAATTAGTTTTCCTGGAGGTCGAAAAGAAGTTTATGATCAGGATTTGGAAGCGACGGCACTTCGAGAGTTTCAAGAGGAAATGGGCATTAAGCTAAGTCCTCAGAATGTCATTGGTATAATGTCGGAGTTATTCATTCCTCCGAGTAACTTTTACATAAAGCCTTATTTAGCCTATACAGATGATAATCTTGAGTTTGTTCCAGAGGAAAAAGAGGTTAGTGCCTTACTGCCAGTTCCGCTAAATCAATTACTTGATCCAACAGTAAAAACGATTGAAAAGGTGGTGGTTTCAAAAAGTAATATTTCCATAAATGCGCCAGTATATAAGGTTAATGGTAAAACTATTTGGGGAGCTACTGCAATGATGATTAGCGAATTGGAGTTTTTACTTAAAAGAATAGACTTTTAATACTTTTCAAAAGCAGGAATCATTGTAAACTTGCGCAAAATTTACATCATGGCTGCTAACGAAGATCCACTAAAAAGAATTGTTTCTCATGCGAAGGAATATGGATATGTTTTTCCTTCAAGTGAAATTTATGATGGCCTAAGTGCTGCATATGATTATGGTATTTATGGAGTAGAATTAAAAAACAATATCAAAGAATATTGGTGGAAAACTATGGTCCATGGTAATGAGAATATCGTTGGTCTTGATTCTGCGATATTCATGCATCCTACAACTTGGAAAGCATCAGGCCATGTTGATGCATTTAACGATCCGTTGATTGATAATAAAGATTCAAAAAAGCGATATAGAGCAGATGTCTTATTGGAAGATTACATGGAGAAAATCCGTATTCAGAAAATAGAAAAAGAAGTAAAAAAGGCTGCAAAACGATTTGGTGATGATTTCGATAAGGAGACTTTTCTAAAGACAAATCCTAGAGTACTTCAATACACTCAGAAAATTGTAGATATAAGCAGTAGAATGGGTCAGTTGCTCGAAGCAAATGACCTGAATGGAATTAAGGCATTAATTGAAGAATTGGGAATTGTTTGTCCTATTTCGGGAACATCAAATTGGACTGATGTTCGCCAATTTAATTTAATGTTTAGCACAGAACTTGGTTCAACTGCAGATGGATCTTCAAAGATCTATTTAAGACCAGAAACGTGTCAAGGAATCTTTGTAAACTTCCTAAATGTTCAAAAGTCTGGACGAATGAAAGTCCCTTTTGGAGTTGCTCAAATCGGGAAAGCTTTTAGAAATGAAATTATTGCTAGACAATTCATTTTTAGAATGCGTGAGTTTGAACAGATGGAAATGCAATATTTTGTAAAGCCAGGGACCGAATTAGAGGCATATGAAGAGTGGAAAGAAAGAAGGTTAAAATGGCACAAGAATCTTGGAATTGATCCTAGTAAATATAGGGTTCATGATCATATTAAATTGGCTCATTATGCCAATGCAGCTTGTGATATTGAATATGATTTTCCAATGGGATTCAAAGAACTTGAAGGAGTCCATTCAAGAACAGATTTTGATCTGAAAAGTCATGAAGATGAATCGGGTAAGAAATTACAATATTTTGATCCTGAAGAGAATAAAAGCTACACGCCTTATGTTATCGAAACTTCAATTGGATTAGACAGAATGTTTTTAGCTGTGTTCTCAAACTCACTGGTAGAAGAGACTTTAGAAGATGGCTCTTCTCGTGTTGTTATGAAGTTGCCTGCAGCATTAGCCCCTGTGAAATGTGCTGTATTGCCGCTTCTTAAGAAAGATGGATTACCTGAAATGGCTAAAGAAATTTTTAATGATCTTAAGTTAGACTTCAATATGCAATATGACGAAAAGGATGCCATTGGAAAGCGCTATAGAAGACAAGATGCTATTGGAACGCCTTTCGCAATCACAATTGATCATGATTCTTTGGAGCATAAAACTGTGACTCTAAGAGATAGAGACACTATGAAACAAGCGCGTGTTTCTGTATCTGAATTGAAGCAGATTTTGTCAGAAAAGACGAGTATGGCGGAATTGGTAAAAGGAGCGTTATAAAGCTTCTAGAACCTCTTCCAGTCTTAATCCTCTAGAACCTTTTAATAGGATTTGAGTGTTTTCTATTGGGTTTTGACTAATATGTTCTATTAATTCGGCCCTAGTTGGGAACCAGTGTATCGAAGGCCCGTGTTTAGTTTTTTCGAATTCACTGCCTACGAGATATACCTGTAAGTCAGTTTTGATTAAACTGTTAACAATGGCTTGATGTTCGTTTAAACTTTCTTCGCCAAGCTCAAGCATATCCCCAATAATTGCTGTCCTTGAAGGTTTTAAATATTGCTTTTCGAAACTTTCTAATGCAGCAGATAAGGAGGAGGGGTTAGAATTATAGGCATCAAGAAATATTGCATTTGAGTTTTGTTCGATAAAAACAGATCTCAGATTTGAAGGCTTATAGCTGCAGATTGCTCCATGAATTTCATTTTCGGATACTCCAAATTCTTTTCCTATTGCATAAGCCATCTGAATATTGAATATGTTGTATTCACCAATAAGATTGGTCGTAAACTCTTCATCCAGATCATTTTTGTATCTGACAAAAGGCGCAGCTCCTGAAAAGGATATATTATGTTTTGATGAGTCACTTCCAAAAGAAATCTGATTTTCCACCCCAATGGCTAGTTCTTTTACTTCTGTTTCAAAATCAGGAATAAAAGCAATACCGTTGTTATTAGAGATGTAGTCGAACAATTCCTTTTTTGCAAGTTTGTTGTTTTCAAATGAACCAAACCCTTCAATGTGATCTTTACCAACGTTAGTAACTAAAGCATGTGTAGGCTTCCCAATTTGAGATAAGGTGGCAATTTCACCCATATGATTATCACCCATTTCAAGAATACAGAACTCCGTTCCTTTTACCATACTTAGCAGCGTAAGTGGCAGTCCAATATGATTATTGAAATTTCCAGGAGTGCTGTGACAAGAGAGCTTTTTAGAAATTACGGCATGAATTAATTCTTTCGCCGTTGTTTTTCCATTAGATCCCGTTATTCCTAATACAGGGATATCAAATTCCTTTCGATAATCACTTGCTAATTGCTGAAGTGTTGACAACCCATCTTTTACTAGAATTGTTTTTCCTTCAACTTGGTAATTAATGTCATCAATTACGGCATATTTAGCTCCCAATTCTAGGGCGTTTCGGGTAAATTGATTGCCGTTGAAATTGGCACCTTTTAGCGCAATAAATAAGCAATTAGCAGTTATTTTTCGAGTATCGGTGCAGACCGAATTGCCGCATTCTTTGTAAGCTTCAATTATACTAATCATGGAATAAAAATAGAGAAGCCCTCTTGATATAATCAAGAGGGCTTCTCTGTTTTAATAAGTATGCGTTGTTATTAATTTCCTAAACCTACTGGACTCCCAACTCTATCCATTGCGCATCTAAAGCCAATAAATGAGGTGCGTTGAGTTTCTTCTAAGAATCTTCTGGTTCCAGGATTCATGTAATAAGCACGATCTTTCCAGCTACCACCCTTGTATACCCTGGTCTCATCATTAACTAATGATTTTTGACCGTACTCATACATAAAAGTAGTTTCTGTTTTGTTTTCTTCACTGTTTTCGAAATCATCTCCCCAATGTAATCTGTCAATGTGAGATTCGTAATCTCCATCAAGGAAATTAATGTTATCCGCACGTTGATAGTTTCTCCGATCAAGGTTTTCTTCATCTGTAACATCAACTTTTCTAAGACGTCCTAAGCTATCTTTTTCAGCAACGTACCCTTCTTCATCAACTAAAAGCTTTTGATAAACATTTCCTCTAAATGGCCTAAAATCGGCATTATCTTCTGAGTTTAATGGGCGGTAAACATCCATTACCCACTCACTCACATTGCCAGCCATATTGTATAGGCCATAATCGTTAGGCCAATAAGCATAAACAGGGTTAGTGACATCGGCATTATCATTTAATTTTCCTGCAATACCCATGTTATCTCCACGGCCTCTCTTAAAATTGGCCATCATACTACCAATATATTCTTCTTCTGGATTTCGAACAGCATGACCATTCCATGGCCAAAGTCTTCTTTCTATTACTCTTTCGCCTAGTGAATTTCCTATTAAACCATAAGCTGCATATTCCCATTCAGCTTCTGTTGGGAGCCTATATTTAGGAAGCATAATCCCATCCTCCATTCTAACTCGCCTATAACCAGTTCCATTAGGATTAAAGTCAGGTACACCTTCAGCCGCTTTACCACTTTCGTATTGTCCAGCGTAGTAAGCATCCGTATTGAAATTATCTTCTGCCGCTTGGTTTACGTAGTGCTCAAGAATCCCTTCACGGATCATGATATACTCATTAACTCTATCCGTTCTCCAAAGACAATAATCATTAGCTTGTTTCCACGTAATTCCAACTACAGGATAATCTCTATAGGCAGGGTGTCTCAAGTAATAATCGACATAAGGCTCATTGTAAGCTAATTTGCTTCTCCAAACTAACGTGTCGGGCAGTGCTTTAACAATTACTTCAGGGTAATCCGCACCAAAAACACGCCCTAACCAGAATAAATATTCTAGCCAAAAATGATTGGTAACTTCCGTTTCGTCCATGTAAAACGAGGAAACGGTAACTCTCCTTGGATAATTATTCCAATCGAACATTACATCTTGCTCAACACGACCTTGAGTAAATGTTCCACCCTCAATTAAGACCAAGTTAGGTCCTGTTTCTTGTTCCTCAAATGGCATTTTTTGAAACCCACCATTATTTGGATCATTATAATTCCATCCAGTAGCAGATGATTGCTCCTTGCCACATGAGGAAAGGATTCCAATAAGTGCTACTAATAAACCGTATTTCAGTATTTTCATATCCAAATTTTATAGATAACGTCGCTTCAAATATAATAGTATAAAATGAATTAAAATTTAGGGCAGGCAATTGGTCTAAACCTAGTTCTTTGAGGTTTGCAATCAAACAACAAGGCTAAGGAAATCTCATGTGAGCCTCCGCTTCGGTTTGTTAGCTTGGATACTGTGATATCATAGCTATACCCAAAACGTACATAATCAGTATGAATACCAATCATAGGCACAAATGCATCTCCTGGTCTATACCACAAACCAGCAACTAATGGTCCTTTATAAGCATACATTCCTAAGTAAAACTGTCTAGCATTGGGATCCGACGAAAACTCACCTCCCTGTTGCTGAAACATAATATTAGGAGAAATTGCACCTTCATCAGGGTATCTTTTGTTTATAGGAATTACCCAACCCGCATGCGCTGTTAGCTTTCTCGGTAAATAGGTGTCATCACCGGTTAAAAATGTTTCTTGAGGTTCAGTTAGATGGTGAACAGCAATACCGCCATAAAAATTCTTTGTGTATGCTATTGCTCCGGCAGAAAAGTCAACTCCTTGAACACTTGTCCTAATAGGTGTTTCCTGTGTTGGGTATATAAAGCCATATCGCTCATCAATCATATCGCCAAAAGTCAGTTGATCCCAGTCAATGGCCTTATTAAAATAGGTCGCCTCGCCACCAAAACGGAGTGAAAGTTTTCTGTTGACAGCTAAATTATAGCTGTATATGGCACTTGCTCTTGTAGTTTTAAATATTCCAGAAACACCTTCTCTGTCATGCATCAGCGCAAAACCAAGACCCCCACTTATTGCATCAACGTGTTGATCATATGATGCAGAGTAAGTAACGTAATTACCTCCACCACTAGAAATTCCTGGCCATTGGTTGCGGTAGTTCATTACAAATCGAGGACAACGCTCGACACCAGCTAACGCTGGGTTAAGGTATAACGGATTGGAGTAGAACTGTGAGTAGATAGGATCTTGCGAATATCCATATTCCACTGCACTCATCAAACCGCACCAAACTAATGTGACCCTAATTAATAGTCTATTCGACATATAGATTTAACTTATCGTGTAGGCAATTATACGAAATATTTTGTTTTTGAAAAGTTAATTTTGAAATCTAAGTAAATATGACAATAAGTGTTTTTAATACAATAATTGTAAATTCACGTCGTTCTGATCACGACTTTTGCCGAATACGTAAATCATTTTTAATATTTTGTAGTTGAAAACACTCCAATATACTTTACTTCATGCCTTACTTCCAGTGCTTTCATTATTTATATGGGGTGCTGCTTATTCTCAAATAGAGGCTAAGCTTAATTGGGGGGGAGTGGTAGCAGATCAAACATTTGAACACGGTCACAAGAAGTATCTCTATCTCGAAGATGCGTCTTACCAATTAGACCTACATTCGTTACCAGAGGTTGCTCTAAGAAAAGCTCATTCAAGTAAGTTTAAAGTTACGAAAATTGAAAGTTATGAAATGGAAACATCTCTACTTACAAATGAAGAACTGCAAATTACACAACCTTTTTCTTCTGAAATTGGTTTAAAACCAAAATTTAAGATAGATGCTCAGTATGTTTCTGGGAAAACAATAGTTACAATTCGTTTTATTCCTTTTGTCATAGTATCCGGTGAGATTAAAAAAATTGAATCGATTAAAATCAACTATAATAAAGTAAGTAATTCCTTCGGGTCTCGAATGACGTGGGAAAATAACAGTGTTCTAGCCAGTGGCACTTGGTATAAAATTGGGATAGCAAACTCAGGAATGGTAAAACTAGATTATTCTTTCTTCCAAAGACTCGGGTTTAACCCAACTGTGACTAACCTTAACGCATTAAAGGTCTTTACTGCAGAAGGAGGTACTTTGCCCGAGAATAATACTGTAGATCCTATTGATGGTCTAATTCAAGTTCCTATCTATACCAAAGGAGCAGAAGATGAGAAGATTGACATAGGTGATTATGCTGTGTTTTTTATTCCAGGTCCGCACGATTGGGTTTTAGAAAATGGACAATACTCATACACACACAATATTTATTCAGATTCAAGCTATTTCTTTATCTCATTTAATTCATCTTCGGTTGTTCCAGCAATAAGCAATCAACCAGCAGTTGCGGGAGGATCTATTATTAATGAATTCGATGATTATGATGTACATGAACTAGAGAAAACAAATCTTATTTCAAGTGGGAGAAAATGGTTTGGAGAGCATTTCAATGCAACAACGGCGTATTCCATCGATTTTAATTTTCCAAATATTAGTAGAACTAAAAATGCTACCGTTCGAGTGTCTTCTGCTATCCGATCCTTAAATTCAAACAGTACATTAACTGCTTCAGCCGGTTCTATAGGCACTGGAAGTTTTAATGGAGGAAGTGTAAGCGGGAACTATACAGACAGGTTTGCGATATACAATACCTTTTCTTTTAGCGGAAAACCTACAGGAACTAAAATTTCTGTTTTTCTAAACTTCTCGAAAGCCAATGGCGAATCGCAAGCATGGTTGGATAAAATTCAGATAAACTGCAAAAGAAGTTTGACTTTTTCTGGAAGCCAAATGGCGTTTCGTAATATTTCAACATTTAATCAAACAACTAACTTTAGCTATGAATTAGCAGCCCCTAGAGCGGATATGCAAGTTTGGAATATTAGCAATCCTATGAGTCCAAAAAACGTTCAATTTTCATTATCAAATGGTAAGGCGAGATTTAATTTATCCGGCGGTGATACAAGTGAATTTATTGCTTTTGACCCTAATAGTATAATTGTTCCAACAAACTTCGCCATTCTGGATAATCAAGATCTTCACATGAGGCCTTCAGATCCGATCGATATGGTTATTATCGCACCAAAAGATTTTTTGGGACAAGCGGAAGAGTTAGCTGAATTGCACCGAGATTTGGATGAGCTGATTACTGTTGTTGTTGATATTGAGCACATATACAATGAGTTTAGCGGCGGAAGGCAAGATTTATCTGCAATTAAAAATTATTTAAGATTTCTAAAAGAGACCGCTACAATCGGAGCGGGACCTCGATATGTTTTGCTATTTGGTGATGCATCATTTGACTTTAAAAATAGAGTCTCTGGAAACACAAATTTCATTCCTATATACCAAACAGCAGAATCCTTATCGCCTACAGGTTCTATAGCAACAGATGATTATATTGGGTATTTATCTCCTGATTATAGTGGTTCTATTACAGAGGGAATTATGGAAGTTGGAGTGGGACGGTTTCCGGTAAAGACAGCTCGCCAAGCATCGGATGCGGTTAATAAGGTCAGAAGCTATTACAGCGATGCATCATTTGGGTCTTGGAGAAATAAATTGACATTTATTGCTGATGATGAGGATAGAAATAGACATATGATTGACGTTGATCGATTGGCAAGTCAAGTAGACACCACATTTCCGAAATACAATGTGAACAAGATATTGTCCGATGCTTACCCTCAGCGCGCAACTCCAGGAGGACACCGGTATCCCGATGTAAATACTGCAATTGATGATGCCGTTCAACGAGGTTCGCTTACAATAAATTATTTGGGGCACGGCGGTGAATTGGGTTGGGCTCACGAAAGAATATTAGAGGTGTCTCAGATTAATAAGTGGAATAACATAAAAAATATGCCGCTATTAATTACAGCTACTTGCGAGTTTAGCCGATTTGATGATCCAAAAAGAACCTCTGCAGGTGAATTTGTTTTCTTAAATCCAGACGGAGGAGGGATTGCATTACTTACAACTACACGATTAGTTTATTCAACACCTAATTTTGAGTTGGCGAAGAAATTTAATGAAGTGGCGTACAGAGAATATGATGAATATCCGCGTTTGGGGGACTTAGCTCGATTGACTAAAGCATCACAGTCTTCGGTTAATAGCAGAGTTTTCGCTTTATTGGGGGATCCTGCGGTGCGTCTTGCATACCCGCAAGAAAGGGTTGTCGCCACATCTGTTCCCGATACAATAAGAGCCTTGGATTTAGTAACTATTACTGGAGAGGTAAGAAATCGAAAAACAGGTGAGCTGCTCAAAGATTTTAATGGAATTGTTTACCCAACTGTTTTTGATAAAGAGAAGAACCTAAAAACATTAAATAATGACATTATTTCGCAAGGAGCACTCGGTTTTAAGGCTAGGACGAGCGTTTTGTTTCGTGGAAAAGCTTCAGTGAAAAACGGAAATTTCACTTTTTCATTCGTAGTGCCAAAGGATATTGATTACAGTTATGGATTTGGAAAAATCAGTTTCTATGCTGAGAATGGAGTAATTGATGCCAATGGATTTGAGATGTCGTCTACAGTAGGAGGAAAGAACCCTAATGCCGCTGAAGATAAGGTAGGCCCACAAATAAACCTATTCATAAACGATAGTACCTTTGTGAATGGTGGAATGACCAACGAAAATCCTACTATTTATGCCAAACTATTTGACCAAAATGGAATAAATACAACAGGAAGTGGCGTGGGTCATGATATCGCGGCAACAATTGATGCTAATACTGTAGATCAAATTGTTCTAAATGAATACTACGAAACAGAATTAAATTCATACCAGAGAGGAATAGTTACTTATCCTTTATCTGATTTAAATGAAGGGAATCATACGCTGCAATTGAAAGCCTGGGATGTTTACAATAATTCATCTACTGCCGATATCGCTTTTGTAGTATCTGAAAGTGAAGAGTTGGCGCTAGACCATGTGCTAAATTACCCCAACCCTTTCACTACAAATACCGACTTCTATTTAGAACACAATCATCCAAATCAAGATTTGTTTGTCAGAGTTCAAGTATTCACCATATCGGGTAAAGTGGTGAAAACTATTGATGGGACTTATAACTCAAAAGGGTTTAGGCTAGGACCAATAAATTGGAACGGCTTAGATGATTTTGGAGATAAAATTGGAAAAGGAGTGTACGTTTATAAAGTTTATGTGAAGTCTCCTAATGGCGATATTGCCGATAAGTTTGAGAAACTCGTAATACTGCATTAGTAAAAGGCTACAAACCTTATATTTGCAGACTTTTTGATTATGAAAATTACAAAAAAGAATAATTTCATCGCATTAGTAACCTTAGGGTTATTTACCTGTACAGGTTTGACCTCTATTGCTCAAGTTAGTGGTGGAAATATTTCTACAGGACAAATTAATGGCTCGCAAGCTGATGATGCTCGATTGAACACAATTACTACAGCTGTTCCGTTTTTACTTATATCACCGGATTCACGTCATGGTGCAATGGGAGATGCAGGAGTAGCAACTAGTCCTGATATTAATGCTATGCATTGGAATGCTTCTAAGTTGGCATTTATAGACGAGAAATATGGCTTTGCTATGGGTTACACACCTTGGCTTAGGAAATTAGTCCCAGACATTAGCTTGAGTTATTTTACGTTTTTCTACAACTTAAACAAGATAATTACTTTTGGTGGTGGTATAAAATACTTTAGCCTAGGTGATATTCAGTTTACGGATAACACGGGAGCCAATTTAACTCAATTTAGACCAAATGAATTTGCAATAAACGGCAGTGTTGCTGCTAAGTTTTCAGATAATTTTTCTGGGGGAGTAAGTTTCAAATACATTCATTCAAATCTCACTGGAGGAATTACAGTAGCTGGTGCAGATACAAAGCCAGGTCAAACTGTAGCTTCTGATCTTTCCTTGTACTATCAATCTGACAAATTTAAATTAGGCGATAGGAAAGCAGAATGGGCTGCAGGAATGTCAATTAATAATATTGGCGGTAAGGTTTCTTATTCTAACTCAACTGAAAAAGACTTTTTACCGATCAATTTAAGAATTGGACCAAGATTTACTTACCACATTGATAAGTACAACAAGGTCTCTATTCATGTAGACTTCAATAAGTTGATAGTTCCAACTCCACCCACTTACTTGAGAGATGTTGATGGGAATTTTGTAACGGAAGGAGATAATTTTGTTATTGGTGCTGGAAAAGATCCAAATCGTCCGGTGGTAGAGGGTATAGTTGGTTCTTTTGGAGATGCTCCAGGAAATATTATTCGCGATGAGAATGGCGATGCGATTCTAACCGGTGATGGAAGAACTTATGAAGTTGAAAAAGGAAGTGTTTTTAAAGAAGAAATGCGAGAAATAAACTTCGGTACGGGTTTGGAATATTGGTATGATGATTTATTTGCGATAAGAACGGGTTATTTTTGGGAACATGAATTAAAGGGAAATAGGAAGTATTTCACACTCGGCGCTGGATTAAGGTATAAAGTGTTAGGATTAGATTTTTCTTATTTAATTCCGGCCTATTTTGGTCAAAGAGGAGTTCAATCTCCACTCCAAAATACGCTTAGGTTTACTTTAATTTTCAACTTTAACGAAAATAAATCTGGTTCTGCAGTCCCAACTGGTGGCGGCGCCGCTGGAGGAGCATAATGAATTTTAGAATTGGATTCGGTTACGATATTCACCAACTTGCTGAAGGCGAGGACCTTTGGTTAGGAGGGATTAAACTCGATTATTATTTAGGAACCGTTGGACATTCAGACGCGGATGTACTTATTCATGCAATATGTGATGCAATTTTAGGAGCTGCTAACCTTAGAGATATTGGCTTCCACTTTCCGGACACTGATCCAAAATATAAAGGCGCAGACAGCAAGGTGCTTTTAAAAGAGGTGGGAGACATTTTAAATAAAAATGGATATCGATTGGGGAATATTGATGCTACGATTGTTCTGGAGCAGCCTAAAATAAATCCTCATATTGACAAGATGCAAGAAACGATGGCTCCTCTGCTGTCGGTTACCACCAATGATATTTCAATAAAAGCTACAACTAGTGAAAAATTAAGTTTCGTTGGAAGAGAAGAAGGAGTAAAAGCATATGCAGTTGCCCTTGTTTATAAATCAGAAGCATGAAAAAGAGAATTATAGAATGCGAATTTGAAGAATATGAAAATGCAACGGAATTATCTGAATTGGATAGAATCCTTTTTCTCGAAGCAAAAAAAATCAGTCTAAATGCTTACGCACCTTATTCATCATTCAACGTTGGATCAGCAGTGCGACTAGCAAATGGAAAAGTAATTCTAGGAACTAACCAAGAAAATATTGCGTATCCTTCTGGATTATGTGCAGAAAGAGTTGCGTTGTTTTCCGCCCATACACTATTTCCTCACGAAAAAATTGAGTCCGTTGCGGTCTATGCATTTTCTGAAAAATTCGTGGTAAACGAAGTAGTTTCACCATGTGGAGCATGTAGGCAAGTTATTGCGGAGTACGAAGAAATTTCCAAACAGCCAATTTCAGTTATAATGGGTTCTGAAGCAGGAATTATTAAGACATACGGAGTCAACCAATTACTTCCTTTTCGATTCTCAAGCGTCGGATTAAAAAGCTAAGATTTAAGCGTTTTATAAAGTGAATAAATTTTGAACTGAGCTAAGGTGCTATTTATATAAATTTGCTGCCCGCTAACAAGAAAATTAACATGGCAAAACAAACAAAATTCACTAAAGACCAGTACATCAAGTGGTACGAGTCTATGCTGCTCATGCGAAAGTTTGAGGAGAAATGTGGTCAACTATATATTCAACAAAAATTCGGTGGTTTCTGCCACCTGTATATTGGGCAAGAGGCAGTAGTCGCGGGAACAGTATCTGGTAGTAAAAAGGGCGACAAGCACATTACTGCTTATCGAGACCATGTTCATCCAATAGGATTGGGAATGCATCCGAAATATGTAATGGCTGAGTTGTATGGGAAATCAACTGGTTGTTCCAAAGGTAAAGGTGGCTCAATGCATATGTTTAGCAAGGAATTAAATTTTATGGGTGGACACGGTATAGTGGGTGCTCAAATTCCGATGGGAGCTGGTATTGCATTTGGCGATATGTACAAAGGAAATGATAACGTTACTTTTTGTTCTTTTGGCGATGGAGCAGCAAGACAAGGTGCTCTTCACGAGACTTTCAACATGGCGATGGTATGGAAAATTCCAGTTGTTTTCATAATTGAGAACAATAACTATGCGATGGGAACCTCTGTGGCAAGAACAACTAACGTTACCGATATGTCCAAAATTGGCGATAGCTACGAAATGCCTTCAGAGTCTGTAGACGGAATGAGTGTTGAATCAGTGCATGATGCTATAAAAAGAGCTTCAGATCATTGCCGAAAAGGTGAGGGTCCGTATTTATTAGATATCAGAACCTACAGATATAAAGGACATTCGATGTCTGATCCGCAGAAGTATAGAACTAAAGAAGAGGTGAGCGAATGGAAATCAAAAGACCCTCTTGAAAAGGTTTTAAGTGCTATTCAAGATAAAAAATACGCAACAGAAAAACAATTAGAAGAAATTAAACAACGAGTGAAAGGTTTAGTAGAAGAAGCGGTAACCTTTGCTGAGGAATCACCATTTCCTGAAGCGTCTGAATTATATAAGGACGTTTATGTTGAAGAAAATTATCCATTTGTAACAGATTAAACTATGGCTGAAGTAGTAAGAATGCCGAAATTAAGTGACACCATGGAAGAAGGTGTTGTTGCTGAATGGCATAAAAAAGTTGGAGATAGTGTTGAGTCTGGTGATTTACTTGCTGAGATTGAAACCGATAAAGCTACCATGGAATTTGAATCTTTCCAAGATGGAGTTTTGTTGCACATAGGCGTAGAAAAAGGAGCGGCTGCTCCCGTTGACGGAATTTTAGCGATTCTAGGTGAAAAGGGTGAAGATGTTGCTGCCATTTTGAAAGCAGAAGCATCTGAGTCACCAGTAGAAGAAGCCCCTGCTGAAGTAGTCAAGGAAGATCCAGTGGTTGCTGCTCCTCAAGTTGAAGAACCAGAGGCTATTGCACCTCCTGTAACGAACAATTCAAACGGAAGACTAAAGGTATCTCCATTAGCAAAGAAATTGGCTGAGGATAAAGGAATTAGTCTTTCTTCTATTTCAGGTTCTGGTGAAGGTGGAAGAATAGTAAAGAAGGACATTGATAATTATATTCCTTCAGCTTCTCAATCATTGACATCTGTAGGATCTGAATCCTTTACTGATACTCCGGCCTCTCAAATGAGAAAGTCGATTGCCAAGAGTTTGACCAAAAATCAATTTAGCGCTCCGCATTTCTACTTGACCATTTCTTTAGATATGGACAATACGATTGCGGCTAGGAAGAGCTTAAACGAAGTTTCTGACGTTAAAATCTCGTTCAATGACATTGTAATCAAGGCAGTTGCTTCGGCATTAAGAGTTCACCCTAATGTGAATACTTCTTGGATTGAAGAGTCTAAAAGCGTTCGCCAAAACGATCATGTAAGTGTCGGAGTTGCAATGGCTGTAGAAGATGGATTACTGGTTCCTGTAGTAAAATTTGCAGATCAAAAATCACTTTCAGGTATTTCTGCTGAAGTAAAAGAATTTGCTGGAAAAGCAAAAGAAAAAAAGATTTCATTAGAAGAACTTCAAGGAAATACATTCACGGTTTCTAATCTTGGAATGTTTGGGATTGAGCAGTTTACATCAATTTTAAATGCGCCGGAATCGTGTATTCTGGCTATCGGAGCAATCAAACAAGAACCTGTAGTAAGAGACGGTGAATTAGCTGTTGGAAATATTATGAAGGTTACTTTGACTTGTGACCATAGAACAGTTGATGGTGCTAGCGGTGCATTATTTCTGCAATCATTCAAGAAGTTTGTAGAGAACCCTGTTACGATGCTGGCATAACAAAGCCTTCTAACAACAAAGCATTTTCAAAAGCCTTCAGGTCTTGATAATTATCGAGATTCGGAAGGTTTTTTTTATGAACGATTTTAGGTATCCAGTCAAATATTTCTGACGTCAATTGGTTTTGTTTCCTGACTAAGTAGTTTGAATTGGGGATTAATTGTTCAGCTAAATATTCCTGTTCAGTTTGTCCTGGAGTGGGAATGAGTATACTAGGGATTTGGAGGAAATATAGATCCATAATAGTTGTATACCCGGAACGACAAATCATTTTTTTACTGCGGGAAATCAGACTTTCTAATTCTTTTTGTTGGACTAGATTGTGCGTTTCCAATTTGGTTTTTTGCGAGAATGGTAGTTCCGATCCTCGAACAAGAACTATTTTAACTGGATTTCTAGGTTTTAATTCAATTAACTTTTTTTCTAGCAATGTTCGCTGAGGTTCAGGTCCGGAGAGAACAATTAAATAATCAATATCTTTCTTGACATCATTATCAACGCTAAAAACACTGATTGGATTAATGAAATGATGGGGCAAATTAGTTTCTGATAACTCCCCGCTCAGTTTCTTTTTTTTATCCTGAAAGTCAGGAACCAAAATGGAGTCAAATTCCTTTTGATAATTTGAAAGCACGCTGTTTACTCCTTTAAATAATATTGGTGTGATTAGCTTGAGCTGATGACTTATCAGTAAACTTTTTACGGTTGCAGATCGAAAACCATATCGGTTATCAGATAAAATGAGATCGAAATTAGTATTGTAAAGAATCTCTTGAACTTTTTGTTTTTCACTTTCAATTGCGGTCTTAAGCTTTGGGATTTGGCAAAGTAACTTTAGTGAAAGCAAGTTTTTATTGGTAGAGTATTGAATATCGTATCCTCTTAATTTATGGAAGGTAAGTGTTGGAAACTCCTTTTCTAAATATGCCAGCGCTAATCCATCAGAAGCAATTTCGACTTCAATACCCTTATTAAGTAAGTATTGAATAAGAGGCGTGCTTCTAGTCGCATGGCCTAGACCCCAGTTCAATACTCCAAAGAGTACCTTTTTTATTTCTTTATTTAAATCCATCTTTTCCAAGATGGACTAAAGTACAAATCAAATTTTGGTGAATTATTAATATCCTATTAATAATAAAGACTTTATGAGTTTGGCCAACCAAACCCAAGATTGTTTTGTTTCTTTGAGTAACTAAAAACAACTAATGAAAGCAATAGTGTCTGGTGCAACAAAAGGGATAGGGAAAGCGATAACGCTAGCTTTAGCAGGTAAAGGTTACGATTTAGGACTAGGAGCAAGAAATCTCGAGGAGTTGAATTTTTTAAGAAAGGAAATTCAGGCACTTTACCCCGATATTGAAGTGATTACTAAATCAGTGGATTTTTCTCAGAAACACGAAACTCGGAACTTTGCAGAAACATTTCTGCATCATTGGGGCGATATTGATATTCTGGTAAACAATGTTGGCGTTTACGAAGAAGATAATCTAGATAATTTGAATGAAAACGACCTAATGAAGATGTTCAATGTGAACTTTTTCAGTGCAATGCGATTGACCCAGCCATTCCTGCCAGAGTTTAAAAAAAGAAAATCAGGACATATTATAAATATTTGTTCTGTTCTTAGTAAAAAAGTCAGAAAAAAAGCAGTTTCATATTCTCTGAGTAAGCAAGCCCTCTATGGTTACACCAAGATTTTGAGAAACGAACTTAGAAATTATGATGTTAAAGTGACTGCCATATTGCCAGGATCAACAAATACTGCTAGTTGGGATGGTCTCGATGCCCCAGTAGATGAATTTGTTCAGCCCGAAGATGTGGCGAATGGTGTTTTAATGGCGATTCAAAGTAATGGTTTAGTGGAAGAGTTCGAAATAAAACCAATTAATCCAAAGCATTAAAATGGGTAAAAAGAAAAAACTGCTACGCTTTGCTGACACCAAAGTCTTTTCGAATGTCACAGAGCCTCCAATGGAAGAGTTTTTTGACCGCGAAAAAGGAGTTCCATATAAACACGCATTAGCTGGAAATTGGCGTTCTAAGGTATTCAAAAACGACAATCCCATAGTGCTAGAGCTTGGTTGTGGTAAGGGTGAATACTCGGTAGGAATGGGGAAAGCATTTCCTGAAAAGAATTTTATTGGAGTAGATATTAAAGGAAATCGAATTTGGTATGGCGCAAAAGAGGCGTTAGATGAAGAATTGAATAACGTTCATTTTCTTAGAACCAGAATTGATTTTATTACCGCCTTTTTTGAAGAAGGAGAGATAGACGAAATCTGGATTACATTTCCTGATCCACAAGAAAAAGAGAATCGAGCAAGAAAGCGACTTACTGGTAAAATGTTTATTGACCGTTACAAGCAGATTCTAAAACCACATGGTGTTATTCATTTAAAAACGGATAGTGCTTTTCTATATGAATTCACACAAGAAGAAATCGATGAGCATGGATACACAAGGTTGCACAGTACGCCAGATTTATATGGAGATAACTTCGATCGATTCAATGAAGAAAATCAATTAACTATAACAAATCCAAACCAACCAACTCAAGAAATTCTTAAGATCAAAACTTATTATGAGGAACTGTTTACTGCTCGTGGGCACCTAATTACATATACACAGTTCATCCCTTGATGCAAGAAAAGACCTATACCTTTTATCAAGACGTTTATGATGTAGCCCGACAGATTCCGAAAGGGCGAGTAACTTCATATGGAGCAATTGCTAAGTATTTAGGAATGGCTCGATCTTCTCGAATGGTGGGTTATGCAATGAATGGAGCTCATTCTATGGTGGATATTCCCGCACACCGGGTAGTTAATCGAAATGGCCTTTTAACAGGAAAACATCACTTTGAAACTCCATTCCGAATGCAGGAATTGTTAGAGCAGGAGAATATTAAAGTTGAAGAAGACCAAATCATTGATTTCAAAGAATTGTATTGGGATCCGTTGGTGGAGTTGAAGCTCTGATTCAAGAATCGTTCCTGTGCAGGAATGACGAAAAATTTTATTAGTAACTAGAATGAAAAACAGTTATACTTTTTGGTTCTATGGATATTGCCCGTTAACAAATTTGTGTCCTTTCGGAACGACAGGAATATAAATTTCGTTACTCTAATTTTTACAGTTTATTTACTTTAAACAATGTTCTTGAAACCAAACCAGAGATTACCTTTGCGCTATGGAAATTACACAAGAACAAGTTTTAAGTGCACTCTCATTTGTTATCGAACCCGACCTTAAAAAGGACATAATTTCTTTAGGTTTCGTATCGGATATTAAAATAGAAGGAAATAAAATTTCTTGCACGGTGCAAGCAAGTAATCCTGCTATGCACAATCGCAAGCGTATTGAAGACGCGTGCGATCATCAATTGAAATTGAAAATTGGGAATGAGGTTGAGACTAGTGTTAGTATAGTTGCCATGAACGAAGACAACCAAACTGATCCTCAAGTAAGAAAAGTTCTTCCAGGTGTAAAACACATTATAGCTGTAGCATCAGGAAAAGGTGGAGTAGGGAAGTCTACGATTACATCGAATATTGCCGCAGGTCTTGCTAAAAGAGGCTACAAAGTGGGTTTGATTGACGCCGATATTTATGGACCTTCAGTACCAATAATGTTTGATGTACAATTACACAAACCTGGAATGAAAGATATTAATGGGAAAAGCTACATGACTCCTGTTGAAGCATATGGTGTTAAAATTCTTTCTATTGGTTTTTTTGCTGATACAGATCAAGCTATTGTTTGGCGTGGTCCTATGGCAAGTAAAGCGCTAGATCAAATGGTTAAGGATGTCTACTGGGGCGATTTAGATTATATGCTAATTGATTTACCTCCTGGAACTGGAGATGTTCATTTATCTATCGTTCAGGCAGTTCCGTTAAGTGGTGCTATTGTAGTAAGCACTCCTCAGCAAGTTGCATTGGCGGATGCTCGAAAAGGAATTAATATGTTTCAGATGGATTCGATTAAAGTTCCAGTTCTTGGTTTGGTAGAAAACATGAGCTACTTCACACCTGCTGAATTGCCAGATAATAAGTATTACATATTTGGAAAGGACGGTGCAAAAGAATTGAGCGAAAAAATGAATACGCCTTTATTAGCTCAAATTCCACTGGTTCAATCCATTCGAGAAAGTGGTGATATTGGTCGTCCTGCTGTCTTACAAGACAATACGGCTTCTTCAAAAGCCTTTGAAGCCTTGGTAGATAGTGTGATAAAAACGATGGAAAATAAGTAGGCTTATTTTCGTCTATTTTTGAATCTCAATAGAAATTATGCAAAACCCAGGTCAATCCGCACTTTACGATAGAGTTGATTTAGCTTTAAATGATTTACGTGCTTTTGTAAAAGAAGATGGTGGCGACTTAGAATTGGTCGAAGTTACCGATGATGGCGTAGCTAGAGTTGAGCTTAAAGGCGCCTGTAGGAGCTGTTCAATGAACAACATGACTTTTAAAGCAGGAGTGGAAGAAGCTATTTTAACAGCTGTTCCAGAGGTTCAGAGAGTAGAGGCGGTTGGTTTTCAGTTGCATAAGTAAATTGTAAAGCAAAGTTTCGCAAATAATTTACAGTGGGACTCACTCAGGGTAGCGAGATAGTAATTGAATATCCTTTTGAGTTTTTTTGTGCAGATTAACGAAACAAAAATGTATCGAGAACTTATTATTAATTCCAAGTACTTCTTGATACAGTTCTCCTATCGTTGAATCAATCGAGATGACAGATTAATTTCTGGGGTGACAGCGAATTATTTCTGGTGAAAAACCTTTGACTTCACTAATCCCAATTTATTTACGAAGTACAACCAGCTTGTCCAAAGCACTCCAAAACCATAAATTGAACTGCGTTTAAAGTTGATAGAAGAAGCTTCTTCGAAATATTTTGTAGGACAAGTTACTTCTCCAATTTCGAAACCTTCGTAAAAAATTTGAGCCAGCATTTGATTGTCAAACACAAAATCGTCGGAGTTGATATTGTAATTGATACCTTCTAAAACCTCTCTCGAAAATGCACGATAACCCGAGTGATATTCTGAAAGCTTTTGGTTCATTAATATATTTTGATAAAGCGTTAAACAGCGATTAGCAATGTACTTATACATCGGCATTCCACCTTTGAGCGCTCCTTTTCCAAGAATTCTAGAAGCAAGTACTGCAGGGTAGAGATCATTTGCAATCATATGAGCAATAGAAGGAATAAGCAGCGGAGTATATTGATAATCAGGATGAACCATAATTACAATATCAGCACCCAATTCTAACGCCTTGTTGTACAACGTCTTTTGGTTTCCGCCATAACCTTTGTTCTTTTCGTGTCGAATTACGTGTTTGATTCCAATTCTCTTGGCTACTTCAGTGGTATCATCAGGACTATGATCGTCCACTAAAATTACATCGTCCACTATATCAAAGTCAATCTCACTATACGTCTTCTCAAGCGTTTTTGAAGCATTGTAAGCGGGCATTACAACGACTACCTTTTTTCCTTTAATCATAGTTTAACTGTTTGAGGCAAAAATAAAAAAACGGGTTGCTCTATAGGTTTGAGATGCGAATAAGTTATCCTAGCAAACTTGTGATTCGATATAACCAATCAAAGAATGAATCACCTTAATGTGGATTTCTTGAACTCTATCTGCAAATTCTGAATATGGAGCTCGTATTTCAACGTCGCAAAGACCGGCTATTTTTCCGCCGTCTTTTCCGGTAAGCCCAATGACTTTTATTCCTACATTTTTTGCAGAAGTAATTGCGTTAATTATGTTAGCTGAATTTCCGCTTGTACTGATTGCTAATAAAACGTCACCTTCTTTTCCAAGACCATCTACAAAACGAGAGAAAATTTGGTCGTAACCATAATCGTTGCCAACACAAGTAAGGTGACCACTATCCGAAATTGCAATTGCAGCAAGAGCTTTTCTATCGCCTCTATAACGACCGGAGAGTTCCTCTGCAAAATGCATTGCATCACTCATAGATCCACCATTTCCGCAAGAAATAATCTTGTTTCCATTCATTAAAGCCTGGCTCAATATATCACCTGCTTTTTGAATCAATTCGAAATTTTCTTTAGTAGAAAACTTGTCTAGGACAGATTTAGCTTCCGAAAATTGTTTGCTAATAAAATCCATTAATCAGTGACTTTATATAATTTCAGACCCTTAGATAGCCAAGCTTTGAAATCATCGGGGTCTCTATGTCGGTCATAGTCGGCGGAACCATTAGCTAAATCTTTACCATCTGACCCTAACATAGTATAGTAAGGCTGAGTGTTTGTCTTATAACGCTCAACTTGTTTGTACATCCACTTATCACCCACACTTTTAATTGTCTTTTTACGATTACCAATCATAACTTCTTTTACTTCGCTAGCTGGCAATGGCTCTTCAAAATCCACGTATAAAGAAACAATTACCACGTCATTTCTTAGCATATCAATAATTCCAGGCTCACCCCAAACTTGCTCTTCCATTTTTCGACAATTTGCACAAGCTTTACCAGTAAAATCTACAAAAAGGGGCTTATTAACTAATTGGGCATATTTAAGTCCTTCATCCCAATCGTAAAAAACTGGAATATTTTGTGGACCTTGGTGAGTTCCTTCAATATGAGAATTGATTGAGGCTTGTCCGCCACCTCCAGCAAAGCTTCCGAAAGGAGCTTCAGCATATGTCATGGGAGGAGGAAATCCAGCGATTAATTTCAAAGGGGCACCCCACATTCCTGGAATCAAATAGATAGTAAATGTGAAAGTTATAACAGCCATTAGGATTCGACCTACTGGTATTTTTTCCATAGGAGAATCGTGTGGAAGTCGAATTTTTCCAATTAAATAAAATCCTAACATAGCAGAAATTACAATCCAAAAAGCAAGAAATACTTCACGAGTAACCCAGCCAGCATCAATAACTAAATCGGCATTTGATAAGAATTTCATAGCTAATCCCAATTCTAAAAATCCTAAAACAACCTTTACAGAATTCAGCCAACCACCAGATTGGGGCAGTGAATTTAACCACCCAGGGAAAGCCGCAAATAACGCAAACGGCAATGCTATAGCTAATGAAAACCCAAACATACCAACAATAGGCATGAGTCCGCCTATTGACGCAGCCTCAACTATCAGAGTTCCTACGATAGGTCCGGTACATGAAAAGGAAACCAATGCTAAAGTGAAGGCCATGAAGAATATCCCAACTAGACCGCCTTTATCTGCTCCTTTATCTGCTGCGTTTACCCATGAAGAAGGAAGAGTTATTTCAAAAGCTCCCAGAAAGGAAATAGCAAACACAACAAGCAAAATGAAGAAAACGATATTAAACCAAAAATTAGTTGCCATTTCACTCAAGACTTCAGATCCAAAGACGGCTGTAACTACAGTGCCGAGCAATACATAGATAACTATTATTGATATTCCATAAATTACTGCATTTCGGATTCCCTCTGCTTTGGTTTTAGATTGTTTTGTAAAATAGCTAACGGTCATCGGTATCATTGGAAATACACAAGGAGTTAATAGAGCAGCAAAACCACTTAAGAATGATAAAAGGAAAATCCCCCAAAATGATCGGCTTGAACTTTCCTTTTCAGTATTAGATTCAAGTTCAGTTAAACTATCTGCAGTATTGAAATCATTTAGGTTTACATTAAATTCTATTGTTTCTGGGGGTAAGCATTTAGATTCATCACAAACCATGTAATAAACGTCCCCTTTAACCTGATTGACTCCTTCCTTAACTTTTACCTTTTGCTTGAAGCGTACTTCTTTTTCGTAAAAATTTAGGTTCATCATAAAGTTGTTGTCGTACTCTTTAATCAGATCTCCTTCCTCTTCAGGTGTTCCAATAATTTCAAACTCTTTATTCTCATTGAAATATCTGAACTCTGTTGGAACAGGGCCATCAGCACCTTCTAGATTCTGAGAATACATATGCCAACCTTCCTCAACATCAGCAGAGGCAACTATTAAATACTCATCATTTCCTAAATCTTCTGCACTGAATGTCCACTTTACAGGATCATAAATTTTGTTTTCTTGAATTAATGGCTTTGCTTCAATTCCCGGCGAACCTTTAGTTGAGGCGACCAATCCTGGTTGTTTGGCAGCAGAAACGATCTCCATTTTCACGGATTTAGATTTTTTCAAATCAAAACTAAACTCGATATAATCTGGAGGTAAACATTTCGAATCGTCACAAACCATGAAAGTTAGTTCACCCTTTACACTGGCTGTTGGATTCTTAAGTCTAACTTTTTGAGAAAATGTTACTTTATCGTCAAAAAACAATAAGTCCATTTGGAAGTTCTTGTCGAACTCTTTTGTAGGTTTTGGTTCTTGTATTCCCCCAACCAATTCAAATTCTGCACTTTTTTCAAATGTAAATTCTGTTGGTAAAGGCCCTTCATCACCAGAAAGGGTGTTAGAATATATGTGCCAATGAGGATCTATTTCGGCTTTAAACTGAAGTTCATATTCGTTATCGGAAAGTTGCTTCGAGTCAAAAGACCAAGAAACGGGATTAAAAACTTGAGCAGTTGATGTTAACGTACTAAAAGCTAGTATAGCTCCGAATAAAAATCTGATCATATATTTATTTTAAAAACAGTAAATCAAATGTAAATAATTTGGCAAATTGAGGTGCGTGCTTATTGCTTGGATGTGAACTGTTAACAGCCGATTTACATGCTTTATGACAAGATGCTAAATCTCTTCGTGCCCTTTTATACCAAAATACTTTCGGATACTAAATACAGCAGCATACAAAAGAGGTGTATCCAAGAGCGCCATGAGTGCTTTGAACATCCAGCCGTCAATTATAAACTGAAGTAACTCATCATTCGGTTTTACGCCATAAAACAGCACAAGAACTACTAGTGTTGTATCCACCAATTGTGATAAAACTGTGGACCCATTATTTCTTAACCAAAGGAATTTCCCTTTCGTAAGTTTTTTCCAAAAATGGTAAATACGAATATCAATAAGCTGAGCAAAAAGGTAGGCTATCATTGAAGCAGAAATTACTCGCCAAGAATTTCCAAAAACTTGATCATAAGCATCATTGTCTACCGGTGAATCCGCGATAGAATCAAAGCTTCCGCCGAGATATATAATGAGTAATACAAATAATGAAGCAGCAAGTCCGCTCAAAACCACTGAATTGGTTTTTTTTCTTCCATAGATTTCAGAAAGAATATCGGTTATCAGAAATGTTATTGGATAGGGTAAAATACCGGCAGAAATAATAAAAGTTTTAAACCCTAGGTCGATAGAAATGAATTTATTGGCAATAAGATTGCAGGTTACCAACGCTGCAATAAATAAAGCTGCGAGTAGAAGATACAGTCGATCTGCTTGTTTTCTTTTTCCCTTATTCATAATTGTACTTAGCCAAGACCTTGCACCATATAGGATAACCGAGTAGGATTATATAAGATATAATTGGAACTCTAAATCGTGCATCTACATCGGTAATACTAGAGGTTACAGAAAAATACAGTATCAAGGATAAGAGAATTATCCCTATTTTCCAATTGGATTTAAACCAAAGAGGAAGGGAAAGTAAAATGGATAAATAAAAGCTGCCCAATAGCAGAACTTGAATTACAATAGCTAATTGAACTAACCAATTTGCTCGTTCTAATGCCAATTTAAAGCTGGCCCAATAGGAGTTTTGCATGTCTACATTGTTTAACGCGGGCTCTTCTCCCAATTTTTTACCATTGATTTGCATTCCAATATAAGATCGTAATGGTTTAATGAAAAAGCCAACCCAACTTTTAAGCATCATTTTAAAAGCAACAACTGGATATTGTTGAATGACTTCAAGACATTCTTTTCGTGCAAATTTTTGGAAATGTGGTATAGCGTAAGCGTTGTGTTCAAATGACAGTTCCGACAGTGGTTTTGAGTTACGATATTCATATTCTACAGTATGCCTATTCGAATTTGTGGCAATTGCCTTAATATTTGATGCTGTATGAAAAAGTAGATTGACTTCTGCTATTGAACTGAAAAATGCGCCTCCAAAGGTTTGCTGGTTTCTATATATCCACGGGCTAATAAGGAGAGTTCCAATAACCACGAATTTTGTCAGCTGGATCAGTTCATGTTTTATTCCTTGTTGGTTAAAAATCAAAAGCATGAAAGGTATAGCGACCAGTAAGTACATCGCGATTGGTTTGGTATAAGTTGCTAAAACAAGAAATAGCATCACATATTTTCTATGACTAGGTTCATTGCACTTAACGCTCTTTATTAGGAAGAACAGTGCACAAACCAGAAAGAACCCAAACCAGGGTTCGGGCAAAACAGTATTTGAAAAGTACACATTCGGTATGTCAAGTGCTACTAAAAGTCCAACGACAAAAGCAGATAAACGATTTCGTTTTATCAATAATGCGCATTGAGAAGCTATTGCGGCAGTAAATGCGCCAATTAATGCTTGAGTGTAGACAATCCATTCTCCATGTAATTGCAGCAGATGAAATAAGTAAATGTAAATCGAGTAAAAAGGTGTTCTAGTACTATCTGCTGTTAGCTGATCGCCAGTCATTTGCGAATAAACACCTTCATGGTAAAGATTATAAGCAATATTTAAATATCCCCATGAATCGTATAGATAGATGGATTCGGGGTGAAGAAACTGAATCAGAATTGAATATCCTAAACGAATAAAAAAGGCAATGAAGAATACGTAAGCTATTGGATGTCTCATACTAACACAATACAAAATCAAATTTAGATGATTGATTCGTATACACCTCAAAAAAAATCCCCTACTACACTGCTGCAATAGGGGATTTAATTATTCAGGGAATCTTTAGTTCCTACATCATTCCTGGCATTCCGCCACCCATGCCGCCTGGCATTTGAGGCGCTCCACCACCACCTTCTTCTTTCTCTTCAGAAAGAACACATTCGGTAGTTAAAAATAATCCAGAAATAGAAGCAGCGTTTTCAAGAGCAACACGAGTCACTTTTGTTGGGTCAATAACACCAGCAGCCATCAAGTTTTCGTAAACGTTAGTTCTAGCGTTAAATCCGAAATCACCTTTTCCTTCTCTAATTTTATTTACCACTACAGCACCTTCGCCACCAGCATTAAGCACGATTTGTCTTAATGGCTCTTCAATAGCTCTAGCAACAATGTTGATTCCTGTAGTTTCATCATCGTTTGCTCCTTCTAGTCCTTCTAATGCATCAATAGCGCGAATAAAAGCAACTCCACCACCAGGCACAATTCCTTCTTCTACAGCAGCACGAGTAGCAGCAAGAGCATCGTCAACACGATCTTTTTTCTCTTTCATTTCTACTTCAGTAGCAGCACCAATGTACAAAACAGCTACACCGCCAGCCAATTTAGCCAAACGTTCTTGTAGTTTTTCTCTATCGTAATCAGAGGTTGTAGATTCAATTTGAGCTGAAATTTGCTTTGTTCTAGCAACAATCGCTTCTTTAGAACCAGCACCATTAATAATAATAGTGTTGTCTTTATCAATCTCAATTTTTTCTGCAGTTCCTAAATCTTCAAGAGTTACATCTTCGATTTTTCTTCCTTGCTCTTCAGAAATTACGATTCCACCAGTAAGAATTGCAATATCTTCTAACATTGCTTTTCTTCTGTCTCCAAATCCTGGAGCTTTTACAGCGGCAATTTTTAAAGAACCTCTCAATTTGTTTACTACCAATGTAGCTAGAGCTTCTCCGTCAACGTCTTCAGCAATAATTACTAGACCTTTTCCAGATTGAGCTGTTTTTTCAAGAACAGGAAGTACATCTTTCATTGTAGAGATTTTCTTGTCGAAAATCAAAATGTAAGGGTTTTCCAATTCCGTGACCATTTTCTCCGTATCGGTAACAAAATATGGAGATAAATAACCTCTATCGAATTGCATTCCTTCAACGACATCAACAGTAGTTTCAGTTCCTTTTGCCTCTTCTACAGTAATTACACCTGCATTTCCTACAACTTTCATTGCTTCAGCAATCAAACTTCCAATTACCTCATCATTGTTAGCTGAGATAGAACCAACTTGTTTTATCTTTTCATTATCAGCACCAACTTCTTGGGACTGAATCTTAAGGTTTGCAACAACTGCTGCAACCGCTTGCTCTATACCACGTTTCAAGTCCATTGGATTTGCTCCAGCAGCAACGTTTTTCAGCCCAGTAGTTATAATTGCTTGAGCCAAAACAGTAGCAGTAGTAGTTCCGTCACCTGCAACATCAGCAGTTTTAGAAGCAACTTCTTTTACCATTTGTGCGCCCATGTTTTCAATAGGGTCAGACAATTCAATTTCTTTTGCAACAGAAACGCCATCTTTAGTAATTGATGGAGCTCCAAAGCTTTTATCAATTACTACATTTCTTCCTTTTGGTCCTAATGTTACTTTTACTGCATCAGCCAAAGCATCAACTCCTCTTTTGAGTTTATCTCTGCCTTCTACGTCAAATGTTATTTTCTTAGCCATCTTTATTTTAAGATTTTATTTTTCGATTAAACAATTGCAAAAATGTCTGCTTCTCTCATCATTAGGTACTCACCACCATCGATAGAGATTTCAGTCCCTGAGTATTTCCCGTAAAGAACGGTGTCACCAACTTTTACTGTCATTGGTTCATCTGGTTTTCCATTTCCAACTGCTAGAACTTTTCCTTTCTGTGGTTTTTCTTTGGCTGTGTCAGGAATAATGATTCCTCCCGCAGTTTTTTCTTCAGCTGCAGCAGGTTCAACAACGACTCTGTCTGCTAAAGGTTTGATGTTTAATCCCATTTTTGAAATATATTTTTAGTTAAACTATTGTGTATCTTACAACATATATCATTTCGTATGCCATAGAATCATTGCAGACAGTTTGGGTCAGTTTTTAAGTTTAATCCAAAAAAAATGTCAGTATGAATGACATACTGACACTTTTAAAAAGTCTTTTGAAGTTTTGTTCTATTGAGCCGGAGCTTGCTGAGCCGGTTGCACAGGTTGTTGAGGCAGAATAGTTTCACTCTCAACAAAATCTTGAATTTGAGATTCTTCAGGACTCAATTCAGTTGCTTGTCCAGTACCTTGCAATGCGGCAGCACCTAGGCAAAGACAAAGCAATAAAATGGCCAATCCCCATGTTGCTTTTTCTAACACATCAGCGGTTTTCTTAACGCCCATAACTTGGTTTGCTGAAGAAAAGCTACTGGCCAATCCTCCACCTTTAGATTCTTGAACTAATACTACTCCTATAAGAAGTACGCAAACGATAAATATGATAATAAAAATGAATGTCAACATGGTGTTCTAATTTTCTTTCAATTTCTGGATAAGGCGCGCAAAGTAACCGTTTTTTTCGGGAAATTTCAAACTTAATTTTTCATAAGCTGAAATGGCTCTTTTAAAGTTTCCTTGCTGCGCATAAATTTTCGCAAGTGTTTCAGTAACAAAGTCTTCGTTTTCTGCTAGACTCATTTTGGCCATGTTTTCAGGTGAGAAAAATTCGGTTTGTGGCCTTCTTATTTGAAGTAAGGTAGGTGTAACTTCTTTTGATAAGTGGATTTTTTCTTCACCCTGAGTAATAAACCTCTCAATTAAATGACTTTTATGAGCTTTCGGAATAGAAGCTTTCAAGGGATTTGGTTGAGCCGTTCCTTTTCCTGAACTTACATTTAGCCAAGCAAGTACATTCATGGAATTATCCAATTCAATTTTTACTGCTTCCAGGTGTTCTTTTTCAGAAACCTCAGATTTCTCAGCTTTAGTTTCCTCTTTAAGTTCTGGCTGTTCAACACTTTCTTTAAGTATCGAAGCTGAAATAGCATGGCTTAAGATTTCTTTCTCTAAAGCTCGTTTTTCTTCTTTTTCTTTTTGAGATAAAGGCTGCTCAGGCACAATATCAATTTTAGTTTCTTGGATTTTTGATGGATCAACTGAAGAAGTAATTTCTACTTTTTTGCTTTCTCCTTGATTAGCAATTGCTACTTCAACATTTGGCTTAATGACATAATCATATAAAGCACTGCGGTTAGGCGAGTATATAGCTGCTTTTTTAATTTTTTCTTGATAGTCTAATCCTGATTCCAACTGCTCTAACTTAGCATCGAAAACATGTAGACTCGATAAATAGGGATATCGCTTTTTTAGTTCTTGCAACTCCACTTTAGATTGCAAAAGAACTTTAGGATTTTCTATACTTTCTATTAACCAGTTGAAATTCATTACCAGTCGCTTACAGATTTGTTGAAAATATCTTGAACCAGTAATTCATTTACTTGGGAAATAAGTTCGTCTTCTACTTCGGAAAGAGGCTTCTGACTATCGTAATCAATGTATTGGCTAAAAGATTGTTCAAAGTTTTTGGATTCATCTTGGGTATTTACAAATACAACGCTAACGGCAACTGTGAGACGATTTTGAGCAGCAAGTTCGCTAGCTTGAATACTTATTGGAGCGGTTCTGTAATCTGTTATTTTCCCAGAAAACTGCAGATCACCGTCTTTTTTAACGAGATCCAATTTTGTCTGATTAAGAAAAATATTTCTCAGAGCTTCTGTAAATTGTTGTGACATTGTTGGCTGAGCGAGTGGTGCGTAATTTGGAAAAAAATCGACGGAGTATGTTTTTACCTCGTTGTAGTCTACTGATGCGCCTGAAAATCCATAATTTATTTTACAACCGACATAAACAGTTGAAATCAATGCAATTAATATGATAGCAGTCCGGTTCAATTGAGATCGTATTCTTTGATTTTTCGGTAGAGTGTGCGCTCACTTATCCCAAGTTCACTTGCCGCCATCTTTCGTTTCCCTTTATACTTCTCTAATGCTTTAGCAATCATTTCCTTTTCTTTTTCCTCCAAAGAAAGTGATTCTTCTATGACCTCATGATGTTGGAACCCATCTGTATCAGGGTTAGAGTAGATTGGTGAAAAATCGTCTCCCTCCTCAGAACTTTCCTTCTCAGGTTCGCTGGTGGTAGTTAATTGTCTTTCATTTCCAGAATTGACATCTTTAATAATCTGAGTTAGAATCCTAGAGTTTTCAGTATCATCTGTGTCAATATTATTGGTGCGGGCCATTTCAAGGACTAATTTTTTCAAGTCGGTTACGTCACCTTTTAAATCGAAAAGTACTTTATAAAGAATTTCTCTTTCATTTTCAAATCCTTCAGACTGATTCTTTTTTGAAGCGATCGCGGGTAAAGAGCTGCTAGAGTAGTTTGGTAAGTATTTCAGTATTTCCTCTGAGGTTATATTGCGTTCCGTCTCAATAATTGAAATTTGTTCGGTTATATTTTTCAATTGTCGAATGTTTCCGGGCCAAGCATAATTCATTAAAAGATGCTGAGCATCCTCAGTCAATCGAATAGGTGGCATCGTATATTTTTCAGCAAAGTCTGATGAAAACTTACGGAATAACAAATAAATATCAGCCTTACGATTCCTTAAGGCAGGAAGTGTTAATGGAACTGTACTTAAGCGATAAAAAAGATCTTCTCTAAATTTGCCCTTTTGAATGTTTTCTGGAAGGTTAACATTAGTTGCGGCTACAATTCTAATATCTGTTTTTTGAACTTTACTGGAGCCTACTTTTATGAATTCACCAGTTTCTATAACCCGAAGCAGTCGCACTTGAGTTTGAAGCGGTAATTCTCCAACTTCATCTAAAAAAATTGTTCCACCATCTGCTTCTTCAAAATACCCTTGACGTGCATTTTGGGCTCCTGTAAAGGCTCCTTTTTCATGGCCAAATAACTCGGAGTCGATCGTTCCTTCCGGAATAGCACCGCAATTAACGGCAATATATTTTTTATGCTTTCTGTTGCTTAGTTGGTGGATGATTTTCGGGAAGTTTTCCTTTCCAGTTCCACTTTCACCTGTAACCAAAACGCTTAAATCTGTAGGAGCAACACGCATAGCTTTGGCAATAGATCGCTCCAAAGCTTCAGAAGTTCCAATAATTTCGAATCGTTGTTTTATTTGTTGAACTGTCATGTCGTTTAGACTGCTGCTTCTCCTTTTAACGTAGCTGAGTTTGCTGAGATTATCTTAACATTGACATACTGGCCTGCTTTAAAGCCTTGATTTGGAAAAATCACCATGGTGTTCTCTGAGATTCTCCCGCAAAACTCATTGGGGTCTTTTTTAGATGGACCTTCAATCAGCACTTCCTTAGTATGCCCAATAAAAGAATCATTCGTCTTTTTCTGATTCTTTCTCTGTATATCGATTATTTCGCTTAATCGGTCTGCTTTTACTTTTTCAGGAACATTATCTTCAAACTTTCGTTCAGCCAACGTTTTAGGTCGTTCAGAATATTTATACATATAGGCAAAGCTGAACTCTACCTCTTTCACTAATGATATAGTATCTTGATGTTCCTGATCGGTTTCATCGCAAAATCCGATTATAAGGTCAGTACTAATCGTACATTCAGGCGTAATAGTCTTAATAGCATTAATTCTATTCAAGTACCATTCGCGAGTATAGCCACGATTCATTCGTTTGAGCATTTCACTATTTCCTGATTGAACAGGTAGGTGAATGTAATTACAGATATTCTTATATTTTTTGATTGCGTGTAATACGTCGGTTGTCATATCCTTAGGATGCGAAGTAGAAAATCGAACCCTAAGCAGAGGATCGACTTCCGCAACCATTACCATAAGTTCTGCGAAGCTTACTGTCGATTTATTTTCATCTTTTATTTCTCCTTTTTTAGAAATGTTCCAACGATAAGAATCAACATTTTGTCCTAATAAAGTAACCTCTCTAAATCCCATTTCAAATAAATCCCTGGCCTCTTGGACAATAGTTTCGGGATCTCTACTACGTTCTCTTCCTCTAGTAAACGGAACAACACAAAAGGAGCACATATTATCGCAGCCTCTTGTTATTGAAATGAATGAAGAAACTCCATTTGCTCCTAATTTTACTGGAGAAATATCTGCGTAGGTTTCGTCTCTAGACAGTAAAACATTAACTGCTTTTTGACCGCTTTCAATTTCTTGAATCAATTCTGGTAATGCGCGGTAAGAATCTGGTCCTGCAATTAAATCAACTAATTTCTCTTCTTCAAGTAGCTGTGTTTTAAGCCGTTCGGCCATGCATCCCAAAATCCCAACTTTCATTTTAGGATTGAACTTTCGTTTAATTCCTTTAAATTCTTTGAGTTTGTTTCTTACTGTTTGTTCCGCTTTGTCTCTAATCGAACAAGTGTTAATGAGAATAAGATCAGCCTCTTGTGGGTTGTACGTAGTTGTAAATCCTTCTTTGGTTAATATGGACGCAACAATTTCACTATCTGAGAAATTCATTGCGCAACCATACGACTCCAAATAAAGTTTTTTTCCATTTGGTTTCGTAGGTAAATCCACAAGGGTAGAATTACCCTGTATTTCTTCTACTATATTTTTTGTTTCTACGGGCATGAAATTCGCTTTCTGTCTGTATTTAGCGTGCAAAACTAGGCAATAATTAAAGAGCTGTCAAACTGTCATTTTAATTCAGGTTAAAAGCACTCAATGAAGAGTGGTTTTAAACTCTAATTGTATGTGGTTTGATAGTAAAAATTAAACTTTGATTTTGATGTTTTAAAGATTGCCTTACTTTGCACCGATCAAAAAAGTGAAATAGATTTCTCTGAATTTGATAAAAATTAAAACAAACTGAATGAATTTAGTAATTGTTGAGTCACCAGCCAAGGCCAAAACTATAGAAGGTTTTCTAGGTAAAGGTTTTACTGTTAAGTCAAGTTTTGGTCACGTTAGAGATTTAGCTGGAAAAGACAAGGCTATTGATGTTGATAATGGATTTGAACCTCATTACGAGGTAATGAAAGATAAAACAGTGATCGTAAAAGAGCTTCAGCGATTAGCCAAGAAAAGTGATATTGTTTGGTTAGCAACGGATGAGGATCGTGAGGGTGAGGCTATTAGCTGGCATTTGTACGAAACACTTGGATTGACTCCTGAAAAGACTAAGCGCATTGTGTTTCATGAAATCACTAAATCAGCCATTACAAAAGCAATTGAAAATCCTAGAACAATCGATAAGAATTTAGTTGATGCTCAGCAAGCAAGACGTGTATTAGATAGATTGGTAGGCTTTGAACTTTCACCCGTATTATGGAGGAAAGTAAAGCCTTCTTTGTCTGCGGGTCGTGTGCAATCGGTAACAGTTCGTCTAATCGCCGAAAGAGAAGAAGAAGTTGAAGAATTTGTACCTGTTTCTGCTTATAGAGTTAATGCAGATTTTTTAGTAGACGAAAAAAGTGTTCTTAAGGCAGAAATGCCGCATAGGTTTGAGAAGGAAGAAGACGCTTTATCCTTTTTGAAAACATGTAAGAACAGTGAATTCAGCATAAAATCTATTGAAAAGAAACCAGGAACACGATCTCCTTCAGCACCTTTTACTACTTCAACTTTACAACAAGAAGCTAGTAGGAAATTGGGATACTCAGTTCAACAAACAATGGTTGTTGCTCAAAAACTTTATGAAAGTGGTAAGATAACATACATGAGAACAGATTCCATGAATCTTTCTCAAACCGCAATTGATGGAGCAAAAGATGAGATTTTAAAATCATACGGTTCAGAATATTCAAATATTAAACAATATACAACCAAGTCTAAAGGTGCGCAAGAAGCGCATGAGGCGATTCGTCCGACAAACTTTGCAGAACATACTGTTTTTGGAGATTCTAGTCTGCAAAGGCTATATGATTTGATTTGGAAAAGAACTGTTGCCTCTCAAATGTCGAATGCCAAGTTTGAGAAAACCAACGTGGTAATTGATATAAGTAAAAGTCAGAATGAACACTTTAAGGCCAAAGGAGAGGTGTTGCTATTTGACGGATTCTTAAAAGTATACTTAGAAGGAGTTGATGATGATGATGAGCAAGAAGAGCAAGGAATGTTGCCTCCAATTAAAGAAGGACAGGCTTTAGAACCAAAATCTATTCTTGCTACAGAGAAATTTACAAATCATCCTCCAAGATACAGTGAAGCTAGTTTAGTTAAGAAGTTAGAAGCATTAGGAATTGGTAGACCATCTACTTATGCTCCAACGATCAATACAGTTCAAAAAAGAGGTTATGTTGAAAAAGCTGATCGCGATGGGCACGAAAGGAAATTCCGTCAGTTATCTTTAATCGGAAGAAATGATGTCAAAGAAGATGATAAAGTTGAGAATACTGGTGCTGAGCGAAAGAAATTATTTCCTACGGATATAGGCAGAGTTGTAAACGATTATTTAGTTAAAACGTTTCCTTCAGTGCTAGATTACGGTTTTACGGCTGAAGTTGAGAAAGAATTTGATGAAATAGCTGAAGGATTGAAAAAGTGGAACGATATGATCGATCGCTTCTACGGACCTTTTCACAAGGCGGTGAATGCCGCACTGGAAGATGAAGGCCGCGCAAATGGTGAACGATTGCTAGGGGTAGATCCTAAATCTGGCAAAAACGTTTATGCTAAAATTGGTCGATTTGGGCCAATGATTCAAATTGGCGAGCGAGAAGATGAAGAAAAGCCTTTATTTTCTCCAATTCGAGGGAATATTAGTATGACCAAGGTTACACTCGAACAAGCGTTAGAGTTTTTTAAGCTTCCAAAAACATTAGGAGAGCACGACAAAGAAGAAGTCTTAATTGCTGTGGGGCGCTTTGGGCCATATGTTAAATATGGTACAATGTACGTGTCTCTAGATAAAGGGGAAGACCCTATGTCCGTTGAGCTGCCAAGAGCGATTGAACTTATTGAAGCGAAAAAAGTAGCTGATGCACCTGTTGATCATTACGATGACCTCCCTGTTCAAAAAGGTGTTGGAAGATTTGGTCCTTTTATTAAGTGGAATAGTATATTTATTAACGTAAACAAGAAATACGATTTCGATAACCTTTCTCATGAAGACATTGTCCAATTAATAGAGGACAAAAAGCAAAAAGAAATTGATAAGGTTGTTCATAATTGGGAAGAAGAAGGAATCAGAGTTGAAAAAGCACGTTGGGGAAGATCTAACATTATAAAGGGTAAAACTAAGATTGAACTTCCGAAAACAGTAGATGCCGAGAGCCTATCTCTTAAAGATGTAAAAGATCTTATCGAGAAAAACAAACCTGTAAAAAAGAGTAAGGCAGGTGCGAAAAAGGCAACTAAAGCTAAGAAGAAATAGATCTTAATTAAGAGCATTGGAAATGGAAATCGATATCTATTTTAAAAAGATTGAATTCTTGAATGCTGATTTTTCAGCGAATTCAATAGGGGAGAAGATTCTTATAAATAATGGTTCAAATGAATTTCCAGAATTGAAGGGAATTGATATTGCGATCTTTGGAGTAATCGAAGACAGAAATGCTGTGAGTAACACTGGATGCGCGGATGGTATTGATGAAATTCGGAAAAAACTTTACGCTTTAAAACGAAATTGGAATTGTTCTGTTGCTGATTTTGGAGATGTTTTCCCAGGAGAAGAGGTTTCTGACACCTACTTTGCTGTTAGCTCGGTGGTTTCACAATGTATTAAAGAAAATGTTTTACCAATTATTATAGGTGGTAGTCAAGACTTAACCTTTGCTAATTATCAAGCATATGAGGCGCTTGAGCAGGTAGTAAATATTGTTTCTGTTGATAATGCAGTTGATCTAGGAGAAGTGGATCAGCCAATTAACTCAAAGGCATTTTTGAATAAAATTATATTGCATCAGCCTAACTATCTTTTCAGTTATAGCAATTTGGGTTATCAAACTTATTTTGTTTCTGAAGAGGAAAGATCGTTAATGGATAAGTTGTTCTTTGATATTCACCGATTGGGAGAAGTGAAAAATGATATTAGGGAAGTTGAACCTATTGTAAGGAACGCTGATATGCTTTCTATTGATATTTCTGCTGTACGTAGTGCAGATGCTCCAGGAAATAGAAATACTACACCAAATGGATTTGACGGAGAAGAGATTTGTGCGATTACCAGATATGCTGGTTTAAGTGATAAGCTCTCTAGTATTGGTATATATGAGTATAATCCTGAAGTTGATAGCCAAGGCCAGACAGCGTTCTTGATAGCTGAAATGATATGGTATATTATGGAAGGGTATTACAATAGAAAGGGAGATGGTGTAAGTAAGGACGGTAACGATGTGTTAAAATATACAGTTGCAACTTCAACTGATGCCGATGAAATTGTTTTCTATAAAAACTTAAAGTCTGATAGGTGGTGGATGGACGTGCCTTATCCTGAGTCCAAATTATCAAAGTATAGGAGGCATCAGCTTGTTCCGTGCAGCTATAGTGACTATCAGCAAGCGTGTAATGATGGTATTCCAGAAAAGTGGTGGAGAAATTATAAAAGATTGCGATAGCTCTATTCTGGTTTTCGTGCTTTAAGTTATTGATTTAAAGTTACTAACAAGGGTAATTGCGAGTTTCGCTTTATGTTAATTAAATTTGGTTGATTTATTTTTTTGAGTATTTTAGCGCCTTATTTAGAAGAAAATAGTAATGTTTATGAAGAGAATAATACTTATAGTGTTAACTTTCAGTACCTTGAGCGTGCTTGGGCAGCAAGACCCTCAGTTTACACAGAACTTTGCTAATAAATTGTATAACAATCCCGGATACGCTGGAATGAACGGTGCTATTTGCGCCACCGTAATAGGAAGGCAGCAGTGGTTAGGTTTTGATGGGGCTCCAAGAACAGGACTTATTTCAATACATAGTCCTATTAAATTACCTATCGAAACTAGCCTCATCAATCTTGGTGTTGGGTTTACTGCGGCGAATGATATTATTGGTCCATTAAACACAAATTTTTTCAAATTGGCAATTTCAAATCGATTTACATTTAATGCAGGTACACTTAGCATAGGTGTTGGTGTCGGAACACTCGGTGCTGTTATAGATGGGAGTAACTTTTTGACACCTGATGGTGAAGATGCATTAACCGGCGTTATAACAGACCCTAATTTGGCTCCAGGAGTTGGGGGAAAGGCTTATGGGTTTGATTTTGATATGGGTGCATACTTTAGAAGCGCAAGTAATAACATATTTGCTGGAGTATCGATGATGCATTTAACTCAAAGCGAACTTCAAGGTGATCTTGTAGGAGATCAGTCTAATGATTATAAAGTTGAATCGCATTTGTATGTAATGGGAGGCTATAGAATAAATAATTTAGTTCCGAATTGGGAGTTTGTTCCTTCTGTTTTCTTGAAAACAGAATTTTCTACTACTCAGTTTGATTTTAATGCTAGAGCTATATATAAAGGAATGATTTGGGGTGGAGTCTCTTATAGAATTCAAGATGCTATTTCGCCAATGGCAGGTTATAAACATGACTTTGGAGCACCAGGTGTAATGAAGATAGGCGCTTCTTATGATTTAAATACTTCAAAGCTAAGAAGCTTCAACAGTGGTACTGTTGAGGTGTTCCTGAATTATTGTTTTACAATAACCCCCAAACCCAAAATTACTATTCATAAAAATCCACGCTGGTTGTAGTAAATTAGTTTAATCACAATAAATTGTTTTATTTGCGTTAATTTTGGCGTTTAACCATAGATTCATATTGTATAAAAATACTCACATATCAAAAAAAAGAGGTAACATGAAAAACTTACTGATTGTAGGATTCGTAGCAATGATCCTTTCTAGTTGCATGAACGATGCAGGTGGACAGTTGACCGGTGTTACAGGGCGTCAGGTTTGGTATCAACCAGATCCATATGGAATGTTATACATACCTCCGGGTAGTTATACCATGGGCCCAAGTGACGCGGATGCACCCTATTCATTTACAGCAAAGTCGAAAACAGTTTCTATTTCGCCATTCTACATGGATGAGACAGAGATTACAAATAACGAATATCGTCAATTTGTATATTGGGTTCGAGATTCGATGGCTTATAAGATTTTAGGAGAAGAGGTCAGTGAGGAGGAGTTTCTTATTGCGGTTAACCAATTCGAAGAAGATATCGATCCTCCAATTATTAATTGGGATGCTTATTTAGATTGGAATGACCCTGAGAATAGAGAAGCACTTTCTGTGATGTTCTTGCCTGAATACGAGCGTTTTTACGGAAAAAAGGCTTTGGACAATAGGAAATTGGTCTATGAGTATTATTGGATTGATTATAAAGATGCAGCAAGAAAAAGCCCAACGATTAATGGTGATCCTCTTAGAGACAGAGGAATGAACGATAGATCAGTGTTTATACGTAGAGATGAAATTTCCGTTTACCCGGATACATTGTGTTGGATTCATGATTTTACTTATTCGTACAATGAACCATTAACCAATATGTATTTCTGGCACCCAGCTTACGATGAATATCCTTTAGTTGGTGTTACTTGGAAGCAAGCTCGAGCATTCTCAATTTGGAGAACTTTAGAACATAATAGGTTTTTGTCTTCAGTTGGAGAGGCTTTTGTTCAGGACTATAGACTTCCTACTGAGTCAGAATGGGAGTACGCTGCAAGGGGTGGACTAGATCTTAGTCCTTATCCATGGGGTGGTCCTTATATAAGAAATACTAGAGGTTGCTTTTTGGCGAACTTTAAACCGCTACGAGGCAATTATTATGATGATGGTGGTATTCACACAGTTCCTGTAGTTTCGTACGAACCAAATGATTTTGGGTTGTACTGTATGGCAGGTAATGTTGCGGAATGGACAACTACAGCATTTGACGAATCAGTTTACGATTTCGCACATGATTTGAATATGGATTATAAATACGAGGCTGAGGATGATGATCCTCCAGTATTGAAAAGAAAGGTTATCAGAGGGGGCTCTTGGAAGGATGTTGGATATTTCTTGCAAACTAGCTCTAGAACTTACGAATACCAAGATACAGCTAAGTCATATATCGGTTTTAGAAATGTGATGAGTTATCTTGGAATGGGTAAAAGTGATATCTAAGATTAAAAAATTAAAAAATTAAAAAAATAAAATTATGTCAGGGAAAAAAGGTGGATTAGCAGCGTTTCTTTATGGAACAGAAAAAGGAAAGACAATTGTAAACATGGCCATGAGTTTGGGTGCGGCAATTGTAATTCTAGGTGCATTGTTTAAAATCCAGCATTACCCAGGTGCTAGTTTGATGCTGATAATAGGTCTTTGTACTGAATCTGCATTATTTGCCTTAGGTGCCATTGAACCACAACATTTGAAGGATGATTGGTCTAAAGTTTATCCTGAATTGAAACACGCAGCTGAAGAGGATGATTTTGAATCTGAGGGTTTGTCAGAACTAAATGAAGGTGGTGATGACTTGACCGTTACTCAAAAGCTAGATGATATGCTTGAAGAAGCGAAAATTGGCCCAGAATTATTGGAAAGTTTAGGTAGTGGTTTAAGGGGTTTAAGTGATCAAGCTAGTAAACTTTCAGATATCACAGACGCAACGGTAGCAACTGATGAGTATGTGCAAAGTGTTAGAGGGGCTGCAAGTTCTGTGACAACTTTATCTGAAACTTATACAATGGCTGCAGACGCATTATCAGGTCTAGCAGGAGATAACAGAGAAGGCGCAGATTTTGGTGATCAATTGTCAAAAATGTCGTCTAATCTTACCGAATTGAATTCTGCTTATGAATTACAATTGAAAAGTGCTCAAGAAACATTAGAAAATTCGAAAGGATACTTTAATGGAGTTGATGAGTTAATGGATAGCTTGAATAATTCAGTTGATGATGCTAAAATATATTCAGAAAAAATGACTGAGCTTTCAAGGAATATTACTTCATTGAATACTGTTTATGGAAACATGCTAACAGCAATGAATCCTAATGCTAACTCTTAAAGAGATAGTCTAGGAAGAGGTAAATTAAATTATTATATACATTTAATAGAGGGAGAATAGAATATGTCGTTAGGTGATATGGAACCAAGGCAGAAGATGATCAATTTGATGTACTTGGTGCTGCTTTGTATGCTTGCCATGAATGTGTCGAAAGAGATTCTGCAATCATTTTTGATAATTAATGAAGGTTTAGAAAGAACAACTGAAAATTTCGAGAGTAAGATAAATCAGACTTATGATGTTTTTGGTCGAAAGATGGCAGATGATCCTGATAAAGTTGGTATATTTTACGATCATGCTAAGGAGTTAAAAGAAAACGCAGATGAAATCGTTGAGCTGATTGAATTAATTAAAAGGAAATTAGTACAAACAGGTGATGGTTTGCCTGACGATGCGCCAGATTCTTTATTTCACGTTGGCCATTGCCATAGTAAGGATAACCAAGATGCTGGAGCTCAGATTATGATTGGTCCTGATTTGAATAATCCATATGGTCCTGAAGTCGAATTTAGTGCACTTAACTTAAAAGGGAAAATCGCAGTTTTTAATGAACATTTGGAAAGTTTCATTTTGGAAAAGGAACTTGTTGCTGAAATGCAAATTCCTTTGGGTGAAATAAGTGAACACGGTATGATGGTTCCATGGGAAATTGGGAATTTTAACCATTTACCGTTGGTTGCTACGGTTACTAATTTAACACGTTTTCAAGCTGCAGTTAGAAATTCTGAAGCAGACGCGCTGAAAGAACTAATGTCTGAAATAGGTGCAGATGATTTTTCATTCGACACTTTAGCAGTTAAAGTAATCCCTCACAATGGAACTTACATTACACAAGGAGATTCTTTTAAGGCAGATGTTATTGTCGCGGCTTACAGTACTACAAAAAACCCAAGACTCCTTATCGGAGTAGTTGATACTACAGGATCTCAGCCAGAGGTAAAAGATGGGGATACTTCAAATGTTAGATTTGAAAATAGAGGAATACCTACTTACGGAGTTAAAACAAATGCTTTAGGGGAGCAAACTTGGGGCGGTGTAATTCAAATTTTGAAGCCTAACGGAAAATGGGCTCCTTACAAATTCGAGCATAAGTACATGGTGGCAAAGCCTAGTTTGGTGGTTTCTCCAACTAAAATGAATGTATTCTACAAAGGTTTGGAAAATCCAGTAGATATTTCGGTTTCCGGTGTGGCCTCTCAGAATTTAACTATGACTATCTCTGGTGGTGGTTGTCGTGTTGTTCCTGTCAAAAAAGAGATGGGACAGTATGAGGTTGTTCCTAACCCTAGGTCAAAGGATAGAACGGTAAATATTACGGTTACTTCAAACGTTAATGGTGTAAAGAATTCTTATCCAGCAATAGAGTATCGTTTAAAGACGGTTCCTAAGCCAATTCCTTATTTTAACAATGAAACTGGTTCAGTTGATATGAGGAAAAGTAAGTTACTTACTGGTAGGTTTATAACAGCCAAGCTCGATGATTTCCTGTTTGAACTAAGATACAGAGTAAAAAGTTTTGAGATGTTTGTGAGCGTTGGTGGGAAGTCTGCTGTATATGTGGCTAAAGGTAATAAACTCACAGGAGAGATGAAGAGTGTTTTGAGAACAATGAAGCCAGGTCAAACTGCAATATTCCAGAAAGTTGTTGCGCAAATGGATAAGGCTGGATCAACAGCTCGTCCTTTAGATGGTAATATTATTATTCACGTAAAATAAGAGTCATGAATAATCTGCTTAAAATTAGTTTAGTAATAGTGTGTGTCTCTCTGGGATTTATTGGAAGCGCTCAACAAAGTATGGTGTTAGATGGGATTGTTGTCAATGAGAATACACCGTCTAGGAAAATTATACCTTACACTAACCTTCGACAAGCGGATGTTATGTGGCAAAAGCGAGTTTGGAGAAGGATTGATTTAAGAAAAAAACAAAATCAGGTATTCTATTTTCCTGAAGAACCATCGCAAGGACGTAAGAACTTATTTGATTATATCAAAGAGGGGTTAATTGATGATGGTACATTAACGGCATACGATCCAGGACCTCCCACTGATCCGGATGATGAGTTTACACGAGCTTATACAGCTGAAGAAGTTCTTAAAAGAATGATAACTGCTACCGAAGTTGAAGAGTTTGATGAATTTGGTGATGTTACCGGTGTTTTAACCGTATTTGATACTTTAAGATCTGCTAAAATAAAGTTTTACGAAGTAAAGGAAGAATGGTTTTTCGAAAGACAACGATCGGTCATGGATGTCAGAATTATTGGAATAAAGCCAATGGCAGAAGTTGAAGGTCCTGATGGTAATCCAACTCTTCAAGATTTATTTTGGATTTATTTTCCAGAGGCTCGTTATGTTTTTGCTAATAGTGAAGTATTCAACAGAAAGAATGATGCGGAAAGAAGAACCTATGAGGATGTCTTTTGGAAACGCCAATTTGAATCTACTGTAATAAAAGTATCTAATGTTTATGATAGGCAAATTAGAGATTATAAAACCGGTTTAGATGCATTGTTAGAAGCAGAAAAAATTGAGATGGAAATCTTCAATTATGAACACGATTTATGGCATTTCTAACGTAATCAGAAATATGAATAAAAAAAAGGGAAGCATTTGCTTCCCTTTTTTTGTGACTAAATGTATATAAAGCTTATTGGTACATTTTCTGATAGTAGTCTTGGTAAGATCCAGAAACAACCCCGTTTAGCCATGATTCATTGTTTAGGTACCATTTCACCGTAGATTGTATACCCGTTTCAAATGTTTCGTCGGGAGTCCAGTTTAATTCGGTTGTTATTTTGTTTGCGTCAATAGCATATCTCATGTCATGACCTTTACGGTCCTCGACATAAGTAATTAGTTTTTCTGAACTACCAGTTTCTCTGTTTAATTCATGATCCATAACACGGCACAATTCTTTTACTAGTGAAATGTTCGTCCATTCATTTAATCCACCAATATTATAGGTGGAATTAAGAATACCTTCATGGAAAATACAATCAATCGCTTCTGCATGATCAACAACGTAAAGCCAATCTCTAATATTCAGGCCTTTTCCGTATATAGGTAGCGGCTTGTTATTTTTAATATTGTTAATACATAGCGGAATCAATTTTTCTGGAAATTGATTAGGACCATAGTTATTGGAGCAGTTGGATATTTTAATTGGAAGTTTGTAAGTGTTTGCAAAAGCTCTTACGAAATGGTCAGAGGCTGCTTTAGATGCGCTATAAGGACTTTTAGGGTCATAGGAAGTCTCTTCTGTAAAAAGCCCCGTATCTCCTAAACTTCCATATACTTCGTCTGTAGAGACATGATAGAAAATATTGTCATTAAATGGTGCTTTCCAATTTTTAATGCAAGAGTTCAGCAGGTTTACTGTTCCAATAACGTTGGTCTCAACGAAAATATTAGGATTTTCAATAGACCGATCAACATGCGATTCAGCAGCTAAATGAATAATATGATCAATGTGGTACTCTTTGAATACACTTTCAATATCATCAACAGTACAAATATCCCCTTTAACAAAGACATAATTAGAGGCATCTTGTATATCTCTTAAATTTTCAAGGTTTCCTGCATACGTTAGAACATCAAAGTTTATAATTCTATAATCCGGATACTTATTTACCATCAGTCTCACTAGATGCGAACCAATGAAACCTGCACCTCCTGTTATTAGAATATTTTTCGTAAAATTCATGATTTATAAAGACCAATAATCTAGATCCTTGAACTTTCCTTGAAATACTCCTTTTACGTCAACAAAAAGCCCATCTTCAGACATTATTCCTTTGAAATAATTTTCATCTAATGCAATATACTCATCATGGTTAACTGCTAATATGACGGCATCATATTTACCAGTAATTCCATTTTCGGCTAATCCGAAGTGATATTCTTTAAATAGTTCTTTTGAGTCTGCGTGAGGATCAACTACATCCACATTTACACGGAAAGACTGAAGTTCTTTTACAACATCACAAATCTTTGAATTCCTAATATCACTTACATTTTCTTTGAATGTGGCACCCATAAGTAAAATACGCGCTCCGCTAATATTTTTTCCTTTAGCGAGTATCTGTTTTACTGTTTGCTTAGCCACATAAAACCCCATACTATCATTTACATATCGTCCAGAGTTAATTACTCTTGCGTGATATCCAACTCCCTCTGCCTTAAACGTTAGATAATATGGATCAACACCAATGCAATGACCACCAACTAAACCAGGTTTAAATGGAAGGAAATTCCATTTAGTTCCAGCCGCTTCTAATACTTCGAATGTATTAATGCCTATCCTGTTAAATATGATTGACAATTCATTCATTAAAGCAATGTTCAAATCTCGCTGTGTGTTTTCGATGATTTTAGCGGCTTCTGCAACTTTAATCGATGATGCTCTATGCACACCTGGTTCAATTATTAGTTCATAAATCTTAGAAATCACGTCTAAAGATTCATCATCACAACCGGAAACTACTTTTAATATTTTTGTTATCGTATGCTCCTTATCCCCTGGATTAATCCGCTCTGGGCTATATCCAACTTTAAAGTCTTCTATAAATTTTAATCCAGAATGTTCTTCCAAAACAGGAATGCAATCATCTTCCGTACATCCAGGATATACTGTTGATTCAAAAACAACATAATCTCCCTTTTTTAGCACTTTTCCAACGGTAGTTGATGCCCCTAACAATGGGCGTAAATTAGGCTGATTATATTCATCAATCGGAGTAGGCACAGCTACTATGAAAAAGTTAACATCTGACAAATCTTCCAATTTGTGAGTAAACATAATATCACATCCTTCGAAGTCTTTAGACTCTAATTCTTCACTTGGATCAACGTTGTTTTTCATCATTTCTACCCTTTCAGCATTAATGTCAAAACCAACAACTTTAACTTTTCTAGCAAATTCTAACGCAATTGGAAGACCAACATATCCAAGTCCAATAATGCCTATTTTACTTTCTTTATTCAATATTTTTTCTAAAACCATTCTAGTTTAATTTCTTTACAGATCCTTCGATTAATTCGTATTTTTCTTTAGATTCTTCGCAAGTTGCCTTTCCATTTTCATTGAAAATCAGTTTAGAACCATATTCACTCATCCAGCCTATTTGCTTTGAAGGGTTTCCAACCACTAAGGCATAATCCAGAACTTCTTTCGTGACAACTGATCCCGCTCCAATAAAAGCAAACCGTCCAATATCATTTCCACAAACAACCGTAGCATTAGCACCAATTGTCGCTCCTTTTTTAACTGTAGTTTTTTCGTATTGTCCTCTTCTGTTTATTGCGCTTCTAGGATTAGTTACATTAGTAAAAACCATAGAAGGCCCAAGAAAAACGTCATCCTCGCAAATCACTCCAGTATAGATCGATACATTATTTTGAATTTTTACATTTTTACCCAAAATGACTTCAGGAGAAATAACACAATTCTGTCCAATGTTACAATTACTGCCAATAATACAATCTTTCATAATATGAGAGAAATGCCAGATTTTAGCTCCTTCACCAATCTGGCAACCCTTATCTATTACCGCTGTCTCATGATTAAAATAGCCCATTTATTTTTTAATATAATCGGTAAAATCGTTGTGTTCGGTTTTGTATAATTCATCCGAGCTCAGCGATTTGAAATATTCGTAAGTAATTTTTAATCCTTCCGCTCGATTAACCTTCGGTTCCCAATCCAAAATACTTCTTGCTTTTGTAATATCAGGTTGCCTTTGTTTGGGATCGTTAACAGGCAGGTCGGTATAAATTACTTTCTGATCAGTATCAGTTAATTTGATAATTTCTTCTGCGAAATCTCCAATTGTAATCTCATCAGGGTTTCCAATATTCATTGGTAATGTATAATCTGAAAGGAGCAAACGATATATACCTTCTACTAAATCATCTACATAACAAAACGACCTAGTTTGAGAACCGTCTCCAAATACTGTGAGAGACTCTCCTCTTAAGGCTTGTCCAATGAAAGCTGGTAAAACTCTTCCATCATTCAATCTCATTCGAGGACCATAAGTATTGAAAATTCTAATAATTCTAGTTTCAACATCATGGAAATTTTGATAAGCCATGGTTATAGCTTCTTGAAAACGTTTAGCTTCATCATAAACTCCTCTTGGACCAACAGGATTTACATTACCCCAATATTCTTCTGGTTGAGGGTGAACTGTAGGGTCACCATATACTTCACTTGTGCTTGCAACAATTATTCGTGCATTTTTATCTTTAGCCAGTCCTAATAAATTATGAGTACCAAGGGAGCTCACCTTTAAAGTTTGGATTGGGATTTTTAGATAATCAATAGGGCTGGCTGGTGATGCAAAATGCAGAATATACTTAAGCTTACCAGGTACATTTACAAAATCAGAAACATCATGATTTGAAAACACGAAGTTTTCGTTCAACATCAAATGTTCGATATTGGTTAAATTTCCTGTGATCAAGTTATCCATTCCAATAACACGATAGCCCTCATCTAAAAAGCGTTCACAAAGATGGGAACCTAAAAATCCAGCTGCACCGGTTATTAAAACTTGTTCCATTATCGTCCTATACTAAAATAATTAAATCCTTTTTCCTTCATTTCTATGGTGTCGTAAAGATTACGTCCATCAAAAATCGCTTTAGTTGCAATTCCAGCACTTAGCCTTTCAAAATCAGGTGTTCTGAACACTTGCCATTCTGTGCAAATAAGCAAAGCGTCACAGTTCTCAATAGCTTCATTTTGATTGTTTGCGAATTTTATTTTATCCCCATACAGTGCTTTAACATTCTCCATTGCTTCTGGGTCAAAAGCCGTAATATCAGCTCCTGCTTCGATCAATAAATCAATATTATACAATGCTGGAGCCTCTCTTATGTCATCTGTATTTGGCTTAAAAGCAAGACCCCAAATTGCGATTTTTTTCCCTTTTAAATCATTATTGAAGTATGAATTTAGACGAGGAAATAGCTTTGTTTTTTGTGTTTGATTTACTTCCATTACAGCATTCAAAATTTGAAAATTGTAATCAATGTCTTTGGAAGATTTTACTAATGCTTGAACATCTTTAGGAAAGCAGCTTCCTCCGTATCCTATACCTGGAAACAAAAAGCGTTTTCCAATTCTAGTATCAGAACCCATACCCATTCTTACTTGATCAACGTCAGCTCCAACTTTTTCGCAAATGTTTGCGATTTCGTTCATGAAGGTGATTTTAGTCGCCAAAAAGGAATTAGCAGCATACTTGGTTAATTCTGCCGATTTTTCATCCATATAAATTATTGGATTACCCTGTCGTACAAATGGTCTATACAAATCATCCATATGTTTTTTAGCTCGATCAGATGAAAGACCAATTACTACTCGGTCTGGTTTCATAAAATCATCAACGGCAAAGCCTTCTCTCAAGAATTCTGGATTAGAAACAACATCGAAATCACATTGTGCATTTTTAGCAATGGCAGCAATCACTTTTTCTGCAGTTCCAACAGGAACAGTGCTCTTATCGATGATAACTTTATAATCAGTAATAATTTTACCTAATTCATCGGCTACTCCAAGGATATACGATAGGTCAGCCGACCCATCCTCTCCCGGAGGTGTCGGTAAAGCAAGGAAAACATAATCACACTGATCAATTGCCGATTTTAAATCGGTTGTGAAACTCAATCTTCCTTGAGCAATATTTCTTTCAAATAATAATTCTAAACCAGGTTCATAAATAGGAACCTGACCATTCTTCATTTTCTCGACTTTATTGGCATCAATATCCACGCAAATAACATGGTTGCCTGTCTCGGCTAGACATGTTCCGGTAACCAATCCTACGTATCCTGTTCCAATTACAGCAACTTTCATTCTTTATTTTATTAAGGTTATTGATCTAAGAATTCAATTACCGAAGAGGTAATAAACTCAAGTTGTTCTTCGTCTAATTCTGTATGCATTGGTAATGAAATGACTTTCATTTTTAAGTAGTCGGTGTTCTCTAAAGACACTCTATCTTCAAATATCTCCGCAAATGATTTTTGTTCGTGCACTGGAAGAGGGTAATAAATATTTGAAGGAATTCCTTTTTTATCCAAATGCTTCATTAATTCATCGCGATCTACTCCATTTAAGATTAGCGTGTACTGATGAAATCCATGATCCGAATAACTTGCAGTTTTTGGAACAGTAAGCTCAGGGCGCTCTGAGAATTCATTGTTATAAAAATTAGCAGCAATATTTCTTTCATATAGATAGGTGTCTAAATGTTTGAGCTTTATACGAAGAATAGCAGCTTGAATAGAGTCAAGCCGGCTGTTTACTCCAATAACATCATGGTAATATCTTTTGCTTTGACCATGATTTGAAACCATTCTAATCATGGCAGCTAAATCATCATCATTAGTCATAATGGCTCCGCCGTCTCCGTAACAGCCTAGGTTCTTAGAAGGAAAAAATGAAGTAGTTCCTACAGTTCCAATGGTGCCTGCTTTTTTTGAAACGCCATCCTTTCCGGTGTAATTAGATCCAATACCTTGAGCAGTATCTTCTATTACTGCAATACCATGTTCGTTAGCAATCTCCATAATTTCATCCATGGGAGCACAGTGTCCATATAAATGGACAGGAACTATTGCCTTTGTTTTAGACGTAATTGCAGCTTTAAGAGAGTCTGGATTCATACAGAATGTCTCCTTATCTACATCAACAAAAATCGGAGTTAAATTTAACAGGCCAATTACCTCTGCGGTGGCGATATACGTGAAACTTGGAGAAATAACTTCATCACCGGGCTTCAATCCTAGAGCCATTAAGGCTATTTGTAAAGCATCTGTTCCATTAGCTACAGGAATGACATGCTTTACATCTAGGTAATTTTCAAATTCAGCTTGGAACGATTTAACTTCTGGTCCATTAATGAATGCCGTAGATTTTAGAACATTCAATACAGCTGCGTTTACCTCGCTTTCAATTTTTTCATATTGGGTTTTGAGGTCAACAAGTTGTAAGTTTTTCATTGAAAAATTTTGCGTAAAAATAAAGTTACGAATATAATTAAATTTGCAACCGTGAAAGTCTATAAACTCTCGAAAAACTTGATGAATCGACACCTGTTAAAAACGTTATTGAAGCCCATATTTTGTCTGTTGCTTCTGATAAGCACAGGGCTAACGTCTTTTGCTCAAAAAAGTATTTCAGATTCAGTAATTAGCGTTTCTCATATTGATTTTATGTATGCTTTGCAAATTCCTTCTGGTGATTTAGCGGATCGTTTTGGTTTTTTTCATGGAATAGGAGGGGGATTCTTTCATAAAGGAAAAAATAATTTTGAATACGGTGGAGGAGCAACCTTCTTGTTTGGGACCCAAATAAGAGAACGTACTATAATTGACAATTTATTGACACAAAATAGTACGATACTAGATTCTGATGGAAGAGCAGCTAATCTACTGGTATCGATGAGGGGTTGGCAGTTTCGAGTAAATATTGGAAAAGTTTTTTCACTTAATAAGCCAAATCCTAATTCAGGGATTTTAGTTAGAGCAGGTATTGGATTCATGCAACATAAAATTCGAGTAGAGGATAGGCAAGTAAACACTCCTCAACTAGCATGGCCTTATCAAAAGGGTTATGACAGGTTAACTAATGGTGTAATGCTCACCCAATTTATAGGTTATCAAATTTATAGCAATACTAAGCTTGTTAATTTTTATGCCGGAATAGAGTTTAATGAAGCATTTACGAGAAATCGTAGACCATACAATTTTAGTGAAAAACGACAAGATACCGATACTAGGTTTGATAGTTCTGTCGGGTTTAAATTTGGCTGGATGATCCCAATTTATAAACGCGCTCCAAAGGCGTTCTATTACGAATAAGCTTATCAAAACAATTTACTCAATAATAGTCAAGGCTTATGGACTGGCGGTTCATGTAGTAGCGTTATTTGGTAATAATAAAGCTGAGAATTGGGTGTCTGGAAGGCGGAATTGGTATTCGAGTTTAAAGAATAAATTAGCTTCAAATAAAAAACCTATAATTTGGATTCATGCTTCCTCTACGGGAGAATTTGAGCAAGGAAGAACGGTAATAGATGGCTTGAGAAAGGCCAAAGAAGATTACTTTTTCCTATTAACATTTTTCTCTCCAAGTGGCTTCTTGCAACATAAAGATTATAAGGAAGTTGATGCAGTTCACTATTTACCATTAGACAGTAAATCGAATGCTAAAAAGTTTCTGAATGTTGTAAACCCGAAAATTGCCATTTTTATAAAATATGAATTTTGGTATTTCTATTTTAAGGGTCTTGCCAAAAGAGAGATCCCATTGTTTTTAGTTTCAGCTAAGTTGACTAAAAATCATTTGTTCTTTAAATGGTACGGTAAGTCTTATCGAAAAGTACTGCAACTTCCCTCACTGTTTTTTGTGCAAGATGAATCAACAAATACTCTGCTTAAGGAATTAGGTATAGATAATGTAGTGGTTACTGGTGACACAAGAATCGATCGGGTTTTAGAAGTTGCGTCTTCAAAAGTATCTAATAGTATTGTTGAAGAATTTCTTGAAAATGAAAAGGCAATAATTGTTGGAAGCTCGTGGTCTGCAGAAGAAAAAATATTAATTGAATGGCTTAATTCGGGAGTTTATTCTGGTAAAATAATTATTGCTCCGCATGAAATTGATGAGGAACGTATTCAGAGTTTAGTGAATTCTCTAAAGGTTAAAACTGTTCGGTACACTCATATGGATTTAAATAATATCCAACCAGAAGGACAGGTTTTGATTATAGACTGCATTGGAATATTGAAGGATCTTTATAAATATGGTAGCTGGGCGTTTATTGGCGGAGGGTTTTCAGATGGTATTCATAATATTCTCGAACCTGCTGTATTTGGCGTGCCAGTGATTTTTGGCCCTAAATATAAAAAGTTTAGTGAGGCAGTTGATTTGATCGAACTAGGCGGAGCCGCTAGTATCATTAGTTTTAGTAGCTTCAATAAGCAATCTGAAAAACTAAACGACCCGAAAATTTTAATTAAGAGATCACAGGTCTGTAAATCTTATATTGAACAAAATCAAGGAGCCTCTCTTAAAGTTGTGGATCAGATAAATCAATATTTGTAATATGAAATTTTTATTGATTTTTATTGGTGGTGGAGTAGGGAGCGTTTTACGGTATGGAATTGCTCATTGTATTTCTGTTAAAACCAACTTTCATCCTTTATTAGCTACTTTTTCCGTAAATGCTGTTGGATCGTTTTTTCTAGGTGCTTTGTTAGCATATTTTGCTAAGCAAAACGGGCAAAATGAAAGCATAGTATTGGCCTTGACAGTTGGTTTATGTGGTGGATTTACTACGTTTTCTACTTTTTCTTTGGAGGTCGTTAACTTGCTTAAGACGGGTGATTTTATTCAAGCTAGTATTTATATTTCTTCGTCCATATTACTGTCCCTGTTTCTTCTTTTTTTAGGCTGGAAATTAATCGCGTAGTATTACAGAATCGTTTAGATGCCTTGCGTTAAGTGAAGTTTCATCCCCTCATGCGGTTTATTAAGTCCTAGGTGGTTGCAGAATTGAAGTACTTCATGACGTTTTTTGTCAGTGGTAAGCTGAATTATAGGAGTACCTTTTCTTTACAGGTGTGAATTGCCCATTCGAATATTTTTTTGCTTATCCCTTTTTCTGTTTGGTTTTTTTGAGTTCTAGCAGATTCAATTTGTGTTCCAACTCCACCTTAATACATACGATATTGTATAAAACTTAGTTGTAATGTTCGTTTTATTACTTGTTTTTTTATTGGTTCTAACAATTAATCGCTGATTTCTATCTTCTCCCCAAGTATCTCCTAAATCATTGCTTGCTATTAAGGTAACTACTGAAGATAAATCAGAATCAACTGAATCTCGAAATTTAAGATCTTCTAAAAAACCGTTTAGAAACAAAAAAGGCTTGTCAGTTATGACAAGCCTTTTTAAAAAGTATATATAAAGTATCGCTTAAACGACTTTCACATCTACTGCGTTTAAACCCTTACGACCTTCTTCTACATCGTAGCTTACTTTGTCGCCATCTTTGATTTCGTCTACTAATCCATTTGCGTGTACAAATACATCTTTGCCACCGTCATCTGGGGTAATGAATCCAAATCCTTTAGAATCATTGAAAAATTTTACTGTTCCTTCACTCATAACTTAAATATTAATAAGTTGCAAAGATATGTTTTCCAATCGATTATCAACATTATCAAAAAAATAAGTTGAATTAAAATTTTAAATACATAATATGATTAGGGTTTGAGTGGGTATCTGAGATTTTATAATCGTAATTTCCTATGATTTCAAATCCATTTTTTTTGTAGAATTTAATTGCTCTATGATTTCCTGTCCATGTATAGAGCCAAATTCCTTCTTGTTCGTTTTTTATTGAAAAATCAATATTGAATTTCAATAGTATCTTCCCGAACCCTTTTCCAAATGCTTCCTCCAGAAAGTAAATCCGGTCTAATTTAGAACTGTTTTGGGAAGGAATACTAGAGTTCTTACAGTTCAGTTCAATGTTAGAAAACCCTAAAAGTGCACTGTTTTGACTAATTATAAAGTAATTGTTAGTTGGGTTTTTTAATTCCTGAGTTATACTTAAAGGGTTGTAATACATTTTAATGAATGCATTAATATCTTTTTCTGAACTGCTTTTGTTGTGTGACGCAATGAATGATTTTTTACCAATTTCATAAATCTCGTTTGAGTCTTTAATTGTGGCAATTCGAATATTCATCATTAATTATAGTTACAATCAAGATTAAAAATAATTTTAAGTAGTTAGATTGGTGAGTTTTTTTTGCATAAAAAAAGCCCTTCGCAAGCGAAGGGCTTTAGTACCCGGAGCCGGGATCGAACCGGCACGGCCGCGATGGCCACAGGATTTTAAGTCCTGCGTGTCTACCAATTCCACCACCCGGGCGTGATGAATGCTTTAAAGAACAATCGTTTCGCTTTAAGCAAAACATTGGAGGCTGCCTAAGCAGCCTCTTTTGAGCGAAAGACGGGATTCGAACCCGCGACCCCGACCTTGGCAAGGTCGTGCTCTACCAGCTGAGCTACTTTCGCCTATCGGTCTGCAAAATTATATAAATTATCAAGTTCTCAAAGGAAATTAGCCTTTCAATAAACTTTTTATTTCATTCAGCTTTAAAAGTGCTTCGACAGGGGTTAATGTATCAATGTCTATATTGATTATTTCTTCCTTTATCTGAGTCAAGGTGGGGTCGTCTAGCTGAAAGAAACTCATTTGTAGGTCTGGTTCAATGGAAACATTTTTTGCTCCCCCAGAGTGGTTTTTTTCGAGACCCACTAGTATTTTATTGGCTTTATTCAAAACTTTCACTGGCATCCCCGCCATTTTCGCAACATGGATACCAAAACTATGTTCACTTCCGCCTGGAATTATTTTTCTTAAGAAAATGATTTTCTTATTGTGTTCTTTGATCGAAACATTGTAATTTTTAATTCGCTTGTGCAACTTGCACATGTCATTCAATTCATGGTAATGTGTGGCAAATAGAGTTTTTGGGTTGCATTTATGTTCGTGTAAAAATTCGGCAATAGCCCAGGCAATAGAAATTCCATCATAGGTACTGGTGCCTCTACCTATTTCATCCAAAATAATCATGCTACGTTCTGTAATGTTATTTAGAATACTGGCAGTTTCATTCATTTCAACCATAAAAGTAGATTCGCCTTGCGATATATTATCACTAGCGCCAACTCGGGTGAATATTTTGTCTACTAGTCCAATTTCAGCAGCTTTAGCTGGTACAAAACTTCCGATCTGAGCAAGTAGAACGATTAGTGCGTTTTGCCTTAAATAAGCTGACTTACCAGCCATGTTAGGTCCTGTAATCATTAATATTTGTTGACTTTTTCTATCTAAGAAAACATCGTTGGCGATATATTCTTCTCCAATAGGAAGCATTTTTTCAATAACGGGGTGCCGTCCATCTTGAATTGCCAAGTCAAAACCATCATTAATTTTCGGTTGAGTATAATGTTCTTTAATTGCGTGATTTGCAAAAGAGAGCAGAGTGTCTAGTTGAGCTATAATTTCAGAATTTTGCTGAATAGCCTTCGTATAACCTGAAACCGCAGCTACTAATTCATGGTACAAGTTAAATTCTAAGACTGCAATTTTTTCTTCTGCACCTAATATTTTGGTTTCGTAGGTTTTTAATTCTTCGGTTATGTAGCGCTCAGAACCAGTTAATGTTTGTTTTCTTACCCATTCGCTTGGTACTTTATCTTTGTGAGTATGTGTTACCTCTAGGAAGTATCCAAAGACGCCATTAAACCCAATTTTTAGACTTGAAATGCCTGTGTTTTCTATTTCACGCTCTTGTATTTTAATTAAATAAGATTTTCCAGATTGCATCAATTCACGTAATTCATCCAGCTCTGCATTCACTCCAGATTTAATTACATTACCTTTTGAAAGCTGAACAGGAGCCTCAGGATTTAGCGTTTTCCCTATCCGTTCCGTGATTTCTTTACAAATATTGAGCTGATCGGCATGCAATTTTAAAGCAGAATGTCCAGAGGAGTTTAGTTGAGTTTTTAATTTGGGAATAAATTCGAGGCCCTTAAATAGATAAAGTAATTCTCTAGGGTTAACTCTCCCAAAAGATACTTTAGAAATAAGCCGTTCTAAATCTCCAAGGTTCTTGAACTCACTTGAAAGCCATTCGTTTATCGTGTCATTATTTACTAAATAAGAAACAACTTCTAATCGTTTTTCTATCAGTGTTTTATCTTTTAGGGGTAGCGCTAACCACCTTTTTAAAAGCCTTGCTCCCATCGGGGTTATACACTTGTCTATTGTTTGAATAAGTGATTGACCATTTGGAGAACTTGCTTTGAAAATCTCTAAGTTTCGAATAGTAAATCGGTCAAGCCAAACGTATTTATCAGATTCAATACGACTGATCTTAGAAATGTGTTGAATTTGATGGTGTTCTGTTTCATTCAAATAAGAGAACACTGAACCTGCAGCAGTAATCCCTGCAGACATGTCCTCTATTCCATATCCTTTAAGAGATGCAGTTTGGAAATGTTCTTTTAATCTATTTTCGGCATTGCTAAAATCAAAAACCCAGTCTTCTAATTGAAATGTATTAAAATCCGTCCCGAAATTTTCTTCGAAAGCGCTTTTTTTGTTACGCTGATATAAAACTTCGTTCGGTTCAAAGCTTTGCAATAACTTATCTATATATACAAAACTTCCTTCAGCAACTAAAAATTCGCCTGTTGAAATGTCAAGGAAGGAAATTCCTGCTGATTTTTTATCCAGATAAACCGCTGCTAAAAAATTATTAGAATTCTGGTCGTATGTTTTATCATTATAGGAAACCCCAGGAGTGACTAATTCAGTTACTCCGCGTTTTACTATAGTTTTCGTTTGCTTTGGGTCCTCTAATTGATCACAAATTGCAACACGTTGACCTGCACGCACTAATTTAGGCAAGTAGGTGTCTAAGGAATGGTGAGGGAAGCCTGCAAGCTCGATATGGGATCCACTTCCATTTTTACGTTTGGTTAAGATAATACCCAATATTTTGGATGCTTTTATTGCGTCGGAACCAAAGGTTTCGTAGAAATCTCCAACGCGAAAAAGTAATAAGGCTGTTGGGTGTTTAGCCTTAATTCGATTGTATTGTTTCATGAGCGGAGTTTCGCTCGGCTTGTTACTTTTTGCCACTTATTTCCTTGTAATTAGGGTCATCTAAGTTACATACACTTACAAAGTAAGAATACCTTTGAAGGTTCATTATTTTCATGAATTATGAACAAGAAACTTAAACTAGAAGAGTTAAATAGAATTAGCGTTTCGGAATTTAAATCTGCTGAAAAATTTCCAGTAGTTGTTGTGCTAGACAATATAAGAAGTGCCTTTAATATTGGTTCTATATTTAGAACGGCAGATGCTCTTGCAATAGAGAGTGTTTATTTATGTGGGATAACGGCAACTCCTCCACATCGAGAGATATACAAGACTGCTTTGGGTGCTTCTGAATCGGTTGATTGGAAATATTTTCAAAATACTATGGATTCAATTTCTGAATTGAAAAAGAACGGCTTCATAATTCTATCATTGGAGCAAGTGGAAGATAGTTTAATGCTCGATAATTTTGTTTCCACTAAAGATTCAAAGTATGCATTGGTAGTCGGAAATGAAGTGGATGGGGTAATGCAGGAGGTTATTGACAGTAGTGATGTCTGTATTGAAATTCCTCAGTATGGCACGAAGCATTCTTACAATGTTTCTGTTAGTGCAGGAATTGCATTATGGGATATTATTGGGAAAATAAAAAGGGTCTAATAAATTAGACCCTTTCAAAGTAATATATAAAGTTTAGCTTAATTCTTTGTACATGTCCAACCACTGCGATCGTACATATCTAAAACATGGTTATATTGTTTGCCTTTTTGGCAGACATCTTTACTTTCCAATTCTCCTTTATCAGGATCGTTAAATGTGCAAGTAGAACATTTCTTACACGAAGAGAAACTAATAATACTTCCGATGGCAAATAAAAACAATACTTTTTTCATAATCATTTTACTAGTTAAGCAAATATAGTAATATAGGTTTTACATTCACTATTGAAAAAAAAAAAGGCGCTATTTAGCGCCTTTTTTTAGTAAGTGATATAAAATTCTAGTTTGCAAACAATGCAATGAATCCAGCATCCATTCTGTATTTCAAGAATTCTGCATCATTCATAGCTTTTGTTTTTAAGCTTGCATCTTTAGCTATTGCAGATTTTAAATTGTTGTTCATTAAGTCTTTGTTAGCAGTTCTAGCTCCGATAACTGCTTTCAAGTAATATCCTTCAGCAGATTCTCTTGCTTCAGATGCTTCAATTGCTTTAAGAGCACCTTCATTGTCGCCATTTAATACTTTAGCTAATGCCGAGTTAAAAGTGTTTTCAGAGCCAAACTTACTGACGGCGTCACTGTAATCAGCTTGTTTAACTGCAATAATTCCTTTGTTATAGTTAACTTCTGTGCCTGCTCCCGAAGCAGCTTCAAACATTTCTTTAGCACCAGTAACATCTCCACCAAATAATGCGACAACACCCAAATTATTGCTTGTAGTAGCATTTTTTTCAACTCCAGCAGCGGCATCGAATTCCGCTTTTGCAGCTTTCATGTCATTTTTCAAAACATAGACATAACCTACATTATTATGACCTCTCCAATCCTTTGAATACTGAGATTTAGCTAATTTGTAAATTCTTAATTTTTCTTCTATGTCATTTGACAAGGTAGCGGCATACAATATTTCTTCAATGCTAAGAACTGTAGAATCTGAATTTGTCAACTGAGTAATTTCTTCGTCCGTTCTTGACATCTCATCAGCGTTGATGGTAATACTAGATCTTCTTAGTTGAGGTAGAATTTTGTCTGCAATTTCAACATAAGTTGCAGCTAAATTTTTGATTTCTTGTTCGCGTTTTTCACCATCACTTGACATACTAAGGATTCGAATAATCAATTCTTTGTCTTTCACGTCGGATGCTGTCATTGCTTTTTTGAAACCTTCCCAATCTTCACCTTTGCCAGTTTCTGTGATGAAACCATCTGTTTTGGCAGCTTCTACATTACTTTTCTTAAGGATTTTATTGATAGCAGTTCCTGCAGATTTTGCACGATTATTAGCAAGATTATCATTTATGGTTAATTCTCCATCTGGAGAAGCGTATGCATCAATGCTAACTCCTTTGAATACAAATTCGTTTGCAACAGCATTTTCCACAAAAGCTGTTAGCGCCAACATGTCATCTTCAGAAAGTTCAGAAGAACGAACGCTTGACTGCTGAATCATATAGTTAATATCAGCTTTAACCGAACGAGGAATTACTTTTTTGAAGTTATCTGTTCCTAAAATAGGTTTTGCGTCAGTCTGAGCCAAGGTTGAAGTGGTAATTGTACCATCGGCAATTTTTCTTGTTTCAAACTCTTTTGTTTTAGTTTTATATCCTGCAACAGCAGAAATTGTCATTGTTACATTCGTCATAGTTGGATCATAAGCTATTTTGTCCGTGTAACTTACTGTTCCACCTTTCTCGAAATCAACTTTTTGACCTTCACCATCAGCTTCTATACCCATCATTTTCAACGCCTTCAACTCTTTTACTACTTCACCATCAGCATTTTTTAATACTGGCGTCGCAGTCATTGTTGCTAACTTGTGAAAGAAATTTGGCGGAAACTTTGCGGAAACGGATACTTCAACACTGTCTGCATGCACCTCAAGAGGATTAGGAGTAACATTATATTTAATGTTCTCAGCGTATTTATTCATTTTGCTTAATGGATTACATGCCATTAAACTTGTAGCACCAATAGCTACGATCGCGATACTTTTTAAACTTAGTTTTTTCATGATGTGAAGCTTATGATAAGCGTTAAAGTTTTCTTTCTGTTTTTATTAAGCTGCAATAATAATTAAATGTTTCGATTCAAGCTATATCTTAGGCTTTTAGCTATTGCTTTTCAATCCAGTCTAATTGGGTGCAAACCTATTTCGAACGATTTATTTATTAAGTCTATAAAACTATCAATCTGGTTTGGGTCCTTTATAAAATCAATTTCGTTCGTATCCACAAACAGAATAGGGTACTGGTTTTGTTGTTTGAAATAGGTAACATAATTATTGTAAATGTCTTCTAAATATTTCGCTTTAATGTCTTGTTCATAAGGGCGAGCACGTTTTTCAATATTAGAAAGAAGTTGTTCTGAATCCTTATGTAGATAAATAATAAGATCTGGTTTTGGAGTTGATTTGAGTATAATGTCGTATAATTTTCTGTAAAGCTGAATAGATTGATCATCCAAATTGTTCTTAGAAAAAATCAGACACTTTTCAATCATATAGTCCGAAAACATAAATTCTTGGAATAGGTCTCGGTTTGGAGTTTCGATTTGAATTTGTTGAAATCGTTCTGCTAGAAAACTTAACTCTAATTGAAAAGCATATCGAGTAGGATCTTTATAGAATTTTTGTAAAAAAGGATTCTCTTCAAATTCCTCAAGTACAAGCTTTCCTTGTAATCTCTGGCTTAAAGATTTAGCAAGAGAAGTTTTTCCGCTTCCAATATTGCCTTCTATACAAATATATTTGTTACTCATTCTACTAATGAAACGTCAAAACTACTTTATCTGCTAAAGAGGAAAGGATTTCTGAGATTGATTTTGAGAAATTAGGAAGTACAAGATTTGGAGCTATCTCAGCCAAAGGTTCTAACACAAATTGCCTCTTATGCGCATAGGGGTGAGGTAATGTTAGTTCTCCTGTTGAAACAATTTCTCCATTAAAATCA